>JGI24707J26582_10002852_pt1 | contig 12794 bp, 13 predicted proteins | sample BioPla1DNA1_FD_26582 | JGI IMG/M metagenome (IMG submission 26582) | reverse complement strand
CCACGAAAATACAATTTTTTGAAAATATTGGTTTCTACTTGTCTTAAATAATCTGTTTGTATTGTATCTTTAAAAATACTATTTTTAATTGTAGGGGCAACGAAAGGTATTTCTTCTCTCGTACCTGTGAATTGGATATTCTTAAATTCAATGGTTCCTTCTTCATCTGTTCCAATACGTGTATAACGTATTTCAATTGTTAAAAAGTTTTCTACAATGTATTGTTCCAGCGCAAGATTTTCATTTGTTAATAAATTCCAATCTGTCCAAAAAATTCCTTCTTCACTTATCCTATATTCTTTCTTTAAATATCGTGTAGGTGTAACGCCTACAACAGTATCTGTGTATCCTGAAAATTGAATTTTTCCTCTTATCTGAGGACGAATATTTACAATCAGACTGTCTCCTATGTTTTGTAAAATATTATTCATTATAAATCAAATTTTCATTTTGCTTTTCATATTTATTTGCATCATCTTTTTCTAAATCAAGAATTAAATCGCCATCAGCAGTTAATTTTCCTACCTTGGGTTCATTATCATGCGAAAGCATTAATTCTCCTTCTTTTCCATCCATATTATCAATTATCATAGGTTTGAATAAAACTTGTGATTTGAAAACGGAAGGAGTAAAGGATCCATCCTGATTCATGTCCGCAAAACAATCTATTATAAAATCTCCTGTAATAGCGTCAACCTCCGTTATTGTTTTTGTATGAACCGATATATTCATTTTTACATTTTTATATTGTTGATAATACAGAATTTGAATAAGCAAAATCAATATCATTAGGATAATAAAATTGTGACAAAACACCGCCATTATCCTCTATGATATTACCATTTAAATCACGCATTATAAAGCTGCGTATGCGTGGCAATCTATATATAGGTACGTTTATATCTGCACGTGGATAAAAGTGAACGTCGGGCACGTATCTTATTCCCTCAGTATTTTTTGCTACATATAATAGGTTCTCCCATTCTACCTTATCACCGTATTTCCAAAAACGATAATCAAACAATTTTGACATTTGTATTTGAACATTACGACGTATTAAATCTACATCGTACGCAGGGTCTATATCAGCACGAAAATCTATATCTATCAATAACCAATTCACATTATTTAATTTTAATGAATAATTGTTTGAAGTTTGTAATAATTCATTTAATGATAAAAATTCTTGCGAATTACTTAATATTTCATTAAATTCATCTTCTGAAAAATCTTGACCATTTACCGAAACTACAATTAAATTTAATCTTCCTGTAGAATCAATACCACCCTTATGTACACGCAAAACATTATTATTGATACGCATGAAAACTTGTTCTATGTAAGAAAGCGTTGTACGTGATAACAAATTGATATTATCTTTAATACGTTGACGAAATAAATCATCATCCTCTTCATCTCTACCACCATCCGCTCTATATTCATTCGTACAAATTATATGTCCCGCAGGAACAGGATTTACTCTATTTATAGATAACGGATCAACATTAGTAAATAACCCCGTCTGATTACAACGCACTTTGGCATATGCATAACCATTTACATCTAAAACTACATCATTTTCTAAAGAAAAAATCAATCCTGTTGTGCTTACAAACGTATTAACATTTTTCAAATATGTTGTTCCTGGATCTCCAACCAAACGTAAATAAGTAGAACTGGCAGCTGCGCCAAACCGTGGAGCAACACCACGTATAGATGCTAATTCATCTAAATAAGCACCGTATGCCGTATCGGGGAAAATATGTCCTTCAACAATAGCTTGATTAACCATACATTTCTGTCCAACCTTTGCTACGCCATATGCTATTCCATTCAGTACAGAATCATTACCAACATCATTTACCTTATCAGTCTTATTTAAAAAAACTTCCAAGAACATTTGTTTTAATTCTTGTATTGGTGTTATTTTTGTTATCATATTACTATTTGTTTTTCTGTTTTATAATCATATTTCGTTTTAATTTCTACAACTGCCGTCATAGAACCATTTTCAAATGTAAAATTCAAAATATTCACATTTTCAAATAAATCATTTTGTAAAAAATTATTTTGTATATCAGAAACTAATTCAGCATACATAAATTGTCTCATAGTAACACCTGGTAATACATTTTTACCAAACAACATATTCTCCGGAACATCTCCTCTATTTAATTCTAATAAGATGTCACATTTTTGTTCTACATTTGCTTGATATTCTACAATCAATAAATCGTTATCAATAAAAGTAATTTTTCGGTTTATATCTTTACCATAAATTCGTTTTCCTATCGGCATGTCTAAAATAGTAGTAACAACAACATCCGTACGGTTGTTTATTAATACATTGATTGGTGTCAAATTATCTATTTCCCAATCTATTTCATTTAAATCGTTACTCAACATCAGGTCTATCCAGGATGTATTATCCCTGTTTATTTCCTTAACCTGATTAGCAACATCATCTATAGTGCGCATTCCGCCCACCGTAGAGGAAACCTGAATAAACGGTTGGTAACCGTGTTTTGTTAATGATGTTTTGCGGAATTTGGGCAATTTATTTATTTTTTCTATGTTGTTATTTAAATCATCTAAATAATCCATCAATTCCCAATAACCGCAACTTGAAAATTTATTAGCAAAATTCTTAAATTGTATTATTACATCCTTACAATCTTCTGTAATAGTTTTTAAATCTGTTAAATGCACGTTGTCTATTTTATCTGTTTTACCAGAAAAATAAGCATCCAAAACAGGATAACTATTTAACATGAAATTTCTATATCGTGTTAAAAAATCTATCAAAGGATATTTTGTAACTTTTTGAAAATCTATGATTATATTTTCCAACATTATCCCCCCTTTTTTATTACAAAGTTCCCGAAATTATTGGTAACCCGCCTGTTTGACGAGAAATGTCATTTAAAAGATCCCCAATTCCCTTAGCAATAGCATTAGCTGCAACACGTTCGAAATAACGTTTATCGCCATCTTGATTTTGCATTTTAACAGCAGAAGCAGGTGCTACAGCTTTCATTTCCAAATTATAATACCAGAGCATATTGTTTTCAACGTTCTGAGAAAAAGAGCTTTGCATCACCTCAACAACATAATGGGTGTTGAAAGCGTAATTATTGAATATCAATATGCAAGCATTTCCATTTTTATCCACTTTAAATGATTCATCTACTATAGATTTCATCATTTTTACCAAACCGTATCCTGTTTTTATTACACTGTCTCCCTCTACATTCAAACCTAAATTTCCTCCAAAAAAAGGAATTTTAGAAACATCCTGTGGTTCTTTAACACCTATTAACAGACGTATTTTTCTACCAAAAGTTCCTTGAATAGAAATATCTCTTGGTACAAATGTGCTATTAAAAAGAACAGAAATTCCCTTATTAGTCTTGGATATAGAAGCTATCTGAGTCTTTGATTCTGTTATATTATTGGGCATTACAGTAAAAAACATGAATCCCTTTGTATTTCCTGTACTATCTAACAATTCTAATGAGCATAAATAATACTCAAAATCATCAGGAGCCAATGAATGAAGAGCAGCACGCCCAATATTAGCAGCTACATTCTGAACATTTTCATATACAGCATTAACAGTTTTTCCTATTTGATTTAAAAAAGCCATTTTTTACAATTTTATAAAAAATAATAACTGTTTTTGTCGTTTGCTATGATATTGTTCCTGTTCCTGCGCTTGTGGTAACTCCCGCACCAGCACTTGTACTCACCGAAATGCCAGGTTGAACAGTAACGGTTGCTGTTCGTACCCAAGTGTCTAATCCGTTTGATACAGCAATGGAAATACGTTCTGCTAAACGTTTTTTGACTTCATCTGAATCAGATTTTTCATCTATGGGGATATTTAAAGCGTCTAAAATAGCTTGATAAATATCATCTTTCAATTTATTTGTATTCAATGCCATAATTTTTTATTCTAAATTTGAAATTTTACTTTTTATTGTTTCTAATCTTGATTGAATTTCAACAAAATCTGCTACATTAACAGGAATAGAAGTCGCCCCAACGGGAGAAATAACAGTCAATTGTTGAATAGCTTTTAACAAATCATTCAAAATATTTACCAACGTATCTCCTAAAACCATTGGTTCTTTTCCACTGTTATGATTTATTTTATCACTTTTTACGGTTATTTCGTTATCCTTACAAACTATTTCATTTCCAAATTCATCTTCATAGGAAAAACCTTCCTCAATGACATATTTTATTGTAGCTTTATTTTCCCCTTTTTGTGTTAATTGGACATTTATCTGTTCATTTGATTCTAATGTAATTTTTTTATCAGAAAGTATATTTATTTCATTATCACAACTTAATGTAAAATTAGAATCTTTGTTTTGAGAACTCAATTTAATATTGACACGTGCAGGTTGGTCTTTATCGCCAACAACCATTATTTCGAAATCTGACGTATCACCGTCTAAAAACAATTCTACTATTCTTGTTTTTTCTACATTGTGACGTTTTAATCGATATTGATTTTCAGATAAATTGTAATATTCACTTTGTTTACGCAATACAGCTACAATAACAGGAAGTTGGGAAATAGAATCACGCACCCACACAACCGCTGTTCCTCTATTTTCTTCATCTGTAGGAAACGTTATATTCTGCATAACGTCATTATCGGCACGTACTCCGTTGAAAATTCCATAACCAATACCGCCGTTTATCGAGAGTGTATTCGTACGATAGCAGTCCTCTATATATTGCTCTCTGTCGATATTAGACGGTACAACTACAAACCCGACACCAGCCGTACCTATTCCTGTATCTAAATTTCTTATGCCAAGTATTTCTTCATCCATTTTGATTCCTTTGTACGTTTATATTTTCCCTGAAAACTTGTTGTTTGGACATGAAAAAGCCAAAGCTATCTAAATTTACCCGCCATTTTGATATAACGCTTCTAAAATTTTCAGAATTCACTTTTTCAATATCCGTAGCATCACCAAAATCTATTATATTAAAATAGCTAATTTCTTTTCCGGCAATTATTTTGCCGTCTATGTAAGCAGGATAAATTCCTCGAGAAACGTTTAAAGTAGTTGTGCGTGAAACACTGTTAGAATTAACAGAATAATTATTTGTTACAGAGTCAACGTGAAATATTTCCCCTGAAGTATGTAAAATGAATGTACCTCGTTTTATACGTCTATCACCAATAAGGGTTATTGTCCCTCTACGTGTAAAAGCATTATAAGCATTACTTTCTATCAAATACTTAAAATCTTTAACCACGTTACGCATTATCCTATCGCTGTTTTGTTTATTTTGTTCTTTATCAATGTTGAAACGTCCAGAAAAATTAAAATTGAAATAATTACTTTCTATGCAAAATGGTTTACTCCCCCAAACAGAAGCAAATTCNGGGAAAAATACAGCGGGAACAAAGTATTTTGCCGTTTCACCGTCTATCAAATCAGCATATGGTAAATATTGATACCAACTATAAATTCCTTGATTATTCCACGTTAAATCGGTAGTCAATATCATATCATCCGTCAATTCCAACATACATAATTCCATCATACGCTTGATTCCTTCTTTATCAAAAGGAGGACGACGTACAATCCAATAATACTGATTTCCCCAAGTATCGCCCATAAATTCTACTAATGGTTCCTGACAAACCTTACGAAAAAAATTTAACAAAGAACCTTGTTGAGTAGCTATCCCCGCATCACAAACTTGTTTATCACTAACAGAACTATCCATCAATATTTTTACTATTTGCCATATGCCTGGTGCTAATCGTTTTTTTGCTACTGTGCTCTGTTTTTTTATTACANTCTTACTATATTCCGTAGCATTCGCTACTGTGATATCGGTATCAGTGGAATATTTATAACGTGTTTGTGTAACCAATGCCGTATCAGGAAAATTTAATAAACTTGGATTTGCCTGGTTTAACACTTTACTTGTTTTCTTAGATATTAAAGTTTCTTTTGCTAAAAACCAATATTTTGGGTCTACAGGTGTTGAACCAAAATTTCTTATCTCTAAATGCAAATGAGCACCTGTAGAATTACCTGCATTATCCGTTCCTGGAACCCCACCAGTTTTTGCTATCTGTTGCCCTTCAAAAACATCGTATCCAACGCCTATGTAATTTTCAATACTACTTAAATGAGCNAGGATTATATCTATGTAAATTCCCGTTGTCACAATGTGTCTTATTTTAATGTATAATCCTGCANCGTTTTTTTGTACTCCGTGTTTTACAACCTTACCACTCAAAGGAGCTAATAATATTGTTCCTTGAGGAACTGCTATATCTATCCCATTGTGATTTTCTATTTTTCCTCTTAAATTTCTTTTACCAAAATCACTTGTTATATATAGAGCAGATTGCCCCACTAAAAATCCCTTGTAGAATGTTTTATAAAGAGCCATTTTTTTCCTCCTTTGGTTGTAATTCTATATATTCAGTTCTATCGTCTCCCCAAGAATCAAATACGTAATCTGGAACAATTTCAACATTGGCGAGCTGAGATAAAACCCCTTTTATTATGTAATCAATACTCATATTAATTCTGTTAGCGAACACGTCTATTTCCCCAGATATCCTTCTCACTCTACCAATAGGATTATTATATACACCGCTCATCATATCTGCTTCTTTAACATCCCCCTGTTTTCCCCAACTTGACTCGTTAGCAAAAACAGAACTCGGATCAGAAGTGACGGAAGGATTGAAGAAAAAAGAACCATCCTCTATTAACAATTTCATTAAATCTCGCCCTGTTACTTCTACATACGCTTCCGCCGTTTGTGCGTTTGTAACCACTTTAACATTGTCAACCAGAGCTATCATATCAAATACATTTTCAGAAATAGCTGTATTTATATCAAAATTATCCTCATCGCCCCAAGCATTCGCATCTCTTCGTTGTTCCATTTCTAATTTTTCAAAAGAAATGAAAATCAGATCATTAGATGTTATCAACCAATTAAAATAATTACTTTCTACGTCATCGAACAATGATTTAGCGTAATATTCTTCTCTATTTTCGCCAAATCTATATGTTATTTCATCCTTAGCGGCACGTCCTAATTCTCCTGTAGGATTAAACGTATCGTCTTGTTTTTGTCCAACCATGTAAACCCCTACGCTCCTACCACTAATCACTGGTAAACGTAAAACAAAACTTCCACCATTGTTTGTAACCATTGTAGAAAGGGAAACAATATACTTACTGATATCCGAAAATTCTGTTAAGTAATGTTTTCTTAAATTCAATGGTTCCCCTTTTTCATCCAACCCCGCATAATAAAGGCTCTTAAACCAGCCAAACACCTGACAATCAACATTGCGCTTTGTTGTAGTGTCTACTCTATATCCCTCGTTCTGAATGATTGATTGTATTTTTTCATCAGCGAATGCACAAAAATCGATTAAATCTACTTGTAAATTTGTTTGGCTTATGGCAAGTTCGGCTGTTACTTTATCAGCAGCAATTTTTAAATAACAAGGTGACGGCAACCACATATCTATTGTTAAATCCGCTGCTGATTCTGGATATTTACCTTTTGCTGCTTTTTCTATTTTTTTATCTTTATCAGTCATTTGACTCCAAATGAATTCTCTATTAAATTCGAACAATTCATCCGCAGTTATTCCGTAAACATAATTCAGCTCCATAAACTTAGAAATGTTTATTCCTTCGTCACGATTATGCAATAGTATGTATTCGTTGTCCGCCATTGTTTATTTATTTCCTCCTGGAATTGGTCTATTAGGTTTAGGAGTCACCGTTGTTCCCGTCATTTTACCTATTATCTCATTCATTTTATTTACAATCTCATTTTTCCCCTTTGTCCAATTTGTTGTAAATTCTGTAGCTTGAACGGTTAATATATCTTTTGTTTGCCGAGCTAAATCATTTACCGCTGCTTGATCTATACCACCTCGTAATATCTCGGCTGGTCTACCTGCAATAATTTGTTTAACGTATTCGTCAATTCGCTCTGGAGCAACTCCTGGCAATAAAGTTTTAAACGCAAAATACCCCATTTGCGTTTCTGGTCCGCCAAACTGAGCTACTATACGTTGTACAACCGCCTGTAGAATTTTTGCCTCATTTGCAGGATCACGCAACAAACGGTCTATGATATCCATACGCCCTCCTGCTTGAGGAAATAGATCTGATACAGAACTATAAATCAGTGCCCTCATGCGCTCATTCATAGGGCTTTGTATCATAGCTTGAAACGCCTGTATATCGGTTCCTATCCTTGTATCTTGTGTTATTCCTCTAACGGCAGAAAAAGCTGCTAACATTTGATTAGCTACATCGTAACTCGGTCTATCCGTACGACTCATATACGATGCTATCAATTGTTGTTGGATATCGTATTTTTCTTGTACTCGTGTAAAATCACTCCAAGAAACACCAGAACCTTCAATGCGAGATAAAATAGAAACAAGACGTGTTACGGCATCAGTAACATTTACCCCATAACGGTCATAACGGCTACCTTGCATTAAAGCACCCTCTACAAGGGCAAGGTTTCTTTCTAAACCTATTTGACGCATTGTTTCATTGAACCAATCATCCGCCATTCCTCTTGCTCTTATCCTACGAGCTGCTTCTCCACCAAATTGTTCTGTTGAATATCCAAAAGCTCCAATCCCCTTACCTAATAAACGTGCGTCTGGAAGAACATCGCCTAAATACCTAACTGCTTCTCCACCGACATATCCTCCTGCTGGTGCACGAAAAGCAGCTAAACTACCCAAAGATTCATATTGTTCTGCTGTTCCTACCAATGTTTTAGCTGCTCCAGCTGCTAAACCTATCCAACCAAGAAAACGTAAAGCAGCGGCAGGTGTCATACGTGTTAATCCTGTAACGGCGCCGCCAATCCCCATCATTGTAGTGCCAATATCACCCCTTTGTAATCCGCCAAATGTCCCCATTAATCCATGAAATCCCTGTAACATGGAATCATAATAGGGTTTGGCCTGTATGGCTTCACCGCCTCCTAATGCTCTACGCAGCTGTTCGTTGATATCTGCCAAACGTTTATTGGCGTCCATCACCTCTTCTTCGGTTTGGGCTCCTCCTCTTTCCATCAGAATGGAACGTTGTTGAGCTCGTAAACGCCCAAGGTAAGAATCAGGTGATTCCTCTATTCTACGACGTGTTTGTCTATTAAAATATTCTGTTAATTCTTTTAGAGCCATTGTTAATTCTTCTTCGGCTCTTATTATTTCTTCTTGTTGTTGTTGTTGTAATTGTTGTTCTTCTACATCATATTTTTTACCTACTCGTCTATACTCTATTTCTCTTTGTTGTTCTAATTGTTGTTCTAAAACACTTCTATAAAAAGGGTCTTTTGCATGTTCACCTAATTCTGCTATTCCCGTTATTCTACGTTGTTCAATATCTCTTTCAATAGCTTCGTAATCGGCAGCCATTCTTTGTTGTAATTCTGCTCGACGTTCAGTGTAACTTGCCGATATAAATTCTTCTATTTTAGCTCTTTCTTGACTACGTATTGCTTCAATTGCTTCCGCAGCGCTTGTTACACGTTGTGATTGAATTTCTGCCCTTATTTCATCTAATAATCTTTCGCTGGGAGGAACCACCGTACGCCCCGCCTCATAAGGTTGAATAGATGAAGCTCGTGAAACGTTTTCTAACTCACCTCTTAACTGCGAAGCGTCACCACGTATATTTACTGTTACATCCGCCATTGTTTATTTATTGAATTGTTCTAAATCTAAATTCTCATAATCCCTATCTATATCTTCTTGTGATAAGGGAACTGTATTACTCGGTACATTCCCTAATCCTAATTCTTCATCTTCTTGAATGTCTTGTAAACTTTCAGGAGTTAATATTCGATTGACTAATAATTCCTCCTGGTATTCTATTAACATATCTATAAAATTCATTTCCCTGTGACGTGAAGAACCAAAAGGAATATTATATTTTTTTCGCCACCAGAAATCTATAGAAAAACGATGCCAATCGAAAATAAAATCTATTGCTTTTCTATTAATCGATGTCTTGTTCGATGTTATCATCTTTTACAGGTTCACTCAATGTGTACAATTGCATTAACAAAGCGTCATACCATGGTTTGATTTGATTTAAATATGCGTCAACAAGATCTTTAATTTGATCTAATTCAAGATTAGCATAATTTTTTATGTCAAAATATTTTGACACCGCAGGAACACAAACCTGATAAAAAGCAATAGCGTCAACAAGATCTAACGCCATGTACATACTTTTTATCCCAGAAGCGGACATAGTCCCATAGCGATTATTTGTTAATGCTTGCTTTAACGACTCCATGTCGATAATTTGTCCAACGTTTGGGAATTTAGCGAAAAAATTTCTTTCTCCAATTTTAAATTGAATTTCTCTTTGAATTGAATTCATAATTTTACATTTAAAAAATTTTACAATAAAAAAAAGTACTATATGATCATATAGTACTTTTATAACTGTATCGACCATTATTATATTATACCGCTATACAATATTGGTTGTAAATATTCAAATTCTGTATCCCTACCTGAGATTTGCCCTTCCTGTATATCAAACCCCTCACGTGTCATAAATGCGCCAACTGTTTTAGCAAAGGTTTCGTATTTTGTTTTTGCTAATCCTGTTTCAGCGTCTATATCTCCATCTTTTACCTTCCGCAAAATAGCTATTTCCAACCCGTCCTCTTGTAAAAGAATGGCTGCTGCCCACTCTTCTAATGTACCTGCATTACGAAACGCTCCTTTTTTCATTTTATTTACCAAAAGGTTGAAATTTATGGTATAGGAAGAACAAGTCAAAGTTCCCGTCCATTCTAATGCTGGCAATTCTTCAGGATTCAAACGCCCAACCCCTGTAACACGTCCACGACGAATGTTTTCCGTTACACGGACATTCTTCATTTTTCCTACTGTCACCCCATTAATTTGTATAATAGCCAGGGGAGCAGTCATTACTTTTTCATTACTTGCCATATCTTTAAATTATTTTATGATTGTATTGATAAATCNAATATATTNCCTATGAAGAAAGTTTTATTAACAGGAACGTTAGGAACAAAATCGTAACTTATAAAATAGTCACCATTTTTCACTGTAACTTTTGTATTCTTCCAAGACAATATTAAATTATCACTTCCTGGATAAGCAACCAGTGATGCTAATTTTGTTTCGGTGAAATTCTTAACCGATTGTACAGAAGCTTGTGCTGCCGTTTGTCCTGTAAATCTTAATTCTCCTTCTAATATTAACTCTTTATTCAATTGCGCTTTTATTAATTCAATAGACAATTCGAAAGATTGGCCATCGTTAGCAATTGTTTTCTTGTTATCTTGTAAGGTGGTAACTCCTTGATTTACAACCCATTGGCCCGAAACGTTGCGGACATGCATTATACCAAGTTGTAATGCTTTTTCACGCTCTCGTTTCTTTAAATCATAAGCGAACATTTGATATTTCACCTGCTTAAAAGTTAAAGGAGTTTGCGGTGCTAATCCTGCATTCAACCCTACAATAGCAGCAGCAAGGTAAATGGTATGCAATTGTTTTGTACCGTTTCGATCCTTACGAGGAACTATTGGTGCACCATGTACCACTACCACCTGACCTGAATTATAGTATTTAGCAATTGATTCAGATGTATTAGAATTACCAAATAAATCATCATCTGCTTCCCCGCCAGGAACTACCATAAATTCGGTAAATTTAGCTGTTTGTTTCAAAAAGGTAAACAATTTTCCGTTCGTTGCAGCGTCTACACCCTTCCCACTATCGGCATTTAAATTGGTACACAAAAAGAACGTAATATCCAATTCAGAAATAGCTTCTAATATTTTATCATACTCATTATCGTTTAAATATTCTGTTGATCCTCCTGAAGCAAGTGTATCATCAATTGCTACAAGAGCCGTAGAATCTGAGCCTGTTTTACTTATTACAAAATGAGCCAGCATTTGTTTATCGCTTATTGCCCAATTGTATAATCCTCCAAGAGTTTTTAATTCCTCTGATTCTACAATTAAGTTAGGAGTAGAATCTGATAATGAATAAGGACCAAACGGTTCTCCCGCTTCATCTACCCCCATAAAAGAACCGCGATAAACTTGAAGTTTAAACGTACCTGATTCTTCACCAGCTACTATTTTAGCCATATATCCAACACGTAAAACGCTATCTGTCTTAACACCGTTTCCAACAATTCCTTCATTTTTACATTTCAAAGTCAATGTGTTTCCTGCAGACATTGTTAATACAATAGTAGCGCACTTTGTAGTGGCGGCACGAACGTAATAAAGTTTTGGTGCTCCTAATACACCGTCTCTGGGAGTAAATATATTGGCGGCAATATCACTCACTAAACCTCCGCCCATAAAATTTAAGAAATCTTCATAACTTTGAAATTCGTATACCGATTTCAACCCCTTGTTTAACTCTCCTTCAACACCAGAACCGCCTGCGAATTCATATGTATCGTTTATACTTAATCCTGTATCAATCATCATTACATTGCCAAACGTTGCGGTATTTACAACCGATACGGGAGCGTATGCTGTAGCGGCATATGCTCCAGGTTCAATGTAATTCTTACCATGAAAATTAACAACTGTAGCCATAATAAAATGTTTTATTTTTGTTTTATTTTAATAATACTTGTTTCTTACAAAATCTCATTATAATCTATTGCTTTCATAATGACATGAAAACGTTTAGCAACTTCATTCCTCAACAGTTGAGGAACATTATGTTCGTACGT
>JGI24707J26582_10002849_pt1 | contig 12801 bp, 11 predicted proteins | sample BioPla1DNA1_FD_26582 | JGI IMG/M metagenome (IMG submission 26582) | reverse complement strand
CAAATGACACCGATAGAAGGAATGGTGGCAAAGCTTCCAGTAGTAGAGGGAGAAACTTCTACAGGATCGGTAATGGCTTATGGATATAATCCTACTTTATCNAGATGGAGNCCNTTNCATGGAGCCATTTATGCTGTTATGGAATCCATTGCAAAAGTGGTGGCTATGGGTGGTAAATGTAGTAATATTCGACTTACNCTACAAGAATATTTTGAACGATTAGGTACAGATCCTAAACGCTGGGGTAAACCTTTTAGTGCTGTATTAGGTGCTTACTATGCACAAAGAATGATGGATTTACCAGCTATTGGTGGTAAAGATAGTATGTCTGGAAGTTTTCAAGATTTAGATGTACCACCTACGTTAGTTTCTTTTGCTGTAAATTATGTGGATGTATCGAAAGTGATTTCTCCAGAATTAAAATCCAGTGGAAATGTTGTTGTATATCTTCCTCTTCTTCGAGATGAATGGGAATTACCTCAATGGGATGCTGCTAAAGTATTGTATACTAAAGTATATGAAGGTATTCAAAAAGGAAATATTGTAGCGGCCCATACGGTACGAGGAGGAGGTATTGCAGAAGCAATTACCAAGATGACTTTGGGTAATCGTATTGGATTTAATAGTGATGTATCAAAAGAAGATGAGTTTTGGTTTGTACCTGCTTATGGATCATTCGTAGTAGAGATGAAAAAAGAAGAAGTAGATTCTTGCTTCCATGGCATCGCTTATGAAGTGATAGGGAAAACACAAGAACAACCTTGCATTCAAATTGGAGAAATGAAAATTAGCATTGAAGAAGCAGAAAAAATCTGGAGTTCTCCTTTAGAATCTGTATTTCCTACTAAAACAAAGGAAGCAAAAACAGATATGGATATAGCTTGTGAAAAAGCAGTGGAGAATAAACAAGTATACTCCCCTAAAAATAAGATAGCACAACCTACCATATTTATTCCTATTTTCCCTGGAACCAATGGGGAATATGAAGCAGAAAAAGCTTTTAAAAATGCTGGTGGTAAAGTAGAAACAATGGTTTTTAAAAACAGAAAGACCCAAGATATTCAAGAATCCATGGAGAAAATAGCAACCTGTATCCGTAGCGCCCAAATCTTAATGTTGCCAGGGGGAATGAGTACAGGAGATGAACCCGGTGGATCTGCTAAATTTATCGTCAATGTTTTTAGAAATCCTATGGTAGCTGATGCTGTAATGGAATTACTTCAAAAAAGAGATGGGTTGATTCTCGGATTAGGAAATGGTTTCCAAGCTTTAATGAAACTAGGGCTTATTCCTTACGGAGAGATCAAAACATTGCAAGAAGATAGTAGTACTATTACACAAAATAGTTTAGGACGTTATGTATCTACCATGGCTACAACGAAAGTAATTTCTAATCATTCTCCATGGTTAGCAGGAATTCAAGTGGGAGATACACATGTAGTACCTATATCTACGGGAGAAGGACGAGTCATCGCTACACAAGAACAAGTTAAAGATTGGTTTGTTAAAGGACAAATTGCAACCCAATATGTAGATTTACAAGGCAACCTACGGTTGAACTTCCCTACAATCCTACAGGATCTTACTATGCCATTGAAGGACTTACTAGCCCTGATGGAAGAGTCTTTGGAAAAATGGGACATTCAGAAAGAATGGGAGATCATATAGGAAAAAATATACCAGGAGAAAAAGATCAAAGGATTTTTGAATCAGGTATTCATTATTTNAAATAAAAAAGCTAGATAACAGATCTTTAATAGGAAAGAACATGGCTTATATAAAAAAGAGCCATGTTCTTTTTGNATATAAAAAAAGNGGGTCAAGTATGTAACATTTTAAAGTAAAATGTAACTAATGATATGAAAGGAGGAACGAATTCAAAAAGTAGTTATGATNAGAGTAGAAGGTTACAGCTTTGCAGAAATTGCAGAAGTATTAGGTATATCGGAAAGTTCAAGTTGTTTTTTATGGTATAATGAAAATAAAGCAAGAAAATTCTCTGTGAGAAAGGATGAAACATATGGATTTTTTTCAATATTACATGCCTACTAAGATTTTCTTTGGACAGCACTGTCTTCTTCAAAATCAAGATGCATTTAAAAAGTATGGATCTCGTGCCTTTATTGTTACTGGACGTTGGTCTTCTAAGAAGAATGGTTCCTTAGAGGATGTGATCCAGGTACTGCAAAAACAAGAAATTTCTTATCAGATTTTTGATGAGGTAGAAGAAAATCCTTCCATTGAAACTCTCGAAAAGGCAGCAAAGCAGGGGAAAGCCTATGGAGCCCAGTTTATCATTGGGATTGGAGGGGGATCACCTATTGATGCAGCCAAAGGAATTGGTGTATTACTGGCCAACCCCAACAANACAGCCTATGATTTATTGGAAGAAGGGGATCTTTCTTCTGTTCCTATCATGGCCATTCCTACAACTTCTGGNACAGGAACAGAAACCACTCCTTATGCTATCTTTACNGATCATCAACTTCAAACCAAAAGAAATTTTCAACCTAAAATTTTTCCTGAGATGGCTTTTCTAGATGTTCGTTATTTTTCAACCATGCCTGATTTTGTAGCGATCCATACTGGAATAGATGCTCTTTCTCACTTAGTGGAAGGATATTTAACGGTAAAAGCCAACCCATTTAGTGATGGATTGGCAGAGTATGGTATCCGGTTATGGCAAGATTGTATCCTTTCATTGAAAACCAATCAATGGAGTGTAAAACAAAGAGAAAAAATGATACTAGCTTCCACCATTGGAGGCATGGTGATTGCCCAAACAGGAACTTCATTGCCTCATGGTATGGGATATGCTTTTACTTATTTTAAAGACATTCCTCATGGAAAAGCCAATGGCTTATTAATGGCTCCTTATTTAGCCATTCATCCTCATCAAGAAAAGACACAACGAATTTTGGAACTTTTACAGATGGGTACCTTACAAGAGTTAGACACATTTCTAAAGAACATTTTAGGCGGGGAAATATGTTTAACCCCAGAAGAAATGGAAAGTTACACCCAAGGGATGATTGAAAATGAAGCNAAATTAAAAAATCATCCAGGAAAGGTGACAAAAGAACAAATTTATCAGATTTATCAAGCCAGTTGTAAAAGTCTTTGAAAAGTAGATTCCATTAGATCANCCATGGATTCAAAATTCATACTTTCAATATAGTAGCTTTCGAGTTCATGATGGGATGCTTTTGCTTTTTTGAGATATTCAACTGCTTTTTCTACTAGGTNTTCAAANGTTTTTTGGTCTTGTTCTAGTTCTAAGATTATGGACTGTTGTTTTGATTGANCAATGCAAGAGGTTAAGTCNATGGTTTGAGTGGGTGCTACAGAGGTGTGATGGTATACATTAGACACAGTAATAGCAATATCCANGGAAGGAATNAGGAGATCTTCTATTTTTCCTACTTGAATAGGGGAATGATAACATTCTACATCTAATCCTCGCCTAATCGCTTGCTGATAAAGAGTATTTAAAAGTTCTTCAGCAGAGGCNCCAGGCTCATCTTTAATTTNATAGACNCTAGAATAATGACCAATAATACTAGGCAAAAAATTNGTAAAGCCTTCAGGGGTAATGGCACTGCCAAATAAATGACGTTCTTCACCAAGTGTGGGGGAAATAGGAAGGTTTCCTAATAGGGTTTCTAAAAGGGATTGGACTTTTTCGTTATACTTACCTTTATCCATGTATTGTTTTTGATTCATGATCCAATTGTCGTAGATCATTCCAGCAGCCCGAAGATAACCATAGGCTTTTTGAAAGCAAAGGNTGGTTTGTTTTTTCAAAGAGATGATNTTTTCTTTTTGTTGTTGTAATTTTTTTNCGTCCCAATGNTTTCCAAGATAAAGAATTTCATCTACAGCACCAGGATAGATAGGGTCCACTATATGAGGAGCTGTTCCATCAATAATGCCTACTTTTAGTTCGGGAACAACCATGGCATCCACAGAAGCAGGATCAGAAGAACAATGATGAAATTCAATATTATATTGCAGGTCCAAAAACTTCTGACCAATGGTTTTCATAAAAGAAGATTTGCCAGTTCCCGGTCCTCCTTTTAAAAGAATAAGTTTTTTCCCTTTTTCACGAGGTAAAACAAAATCATAAAATGAATAAAATCCTAAAGGGGTATTTCCACCGGGGAAAACCCGTTTAATCCAAGGTTTTGACATAAAAATCCTCCTTCTATATACATGGTATAGTGTATGAAGAAGGAGGATAAAATATACAAATCCAAATCAATAGCTAGACTTCTATTGGTGTTGAAATTGAATTTGACAAAGCTGAGAGTAAAATCCTTTTTTATCATAAAGTTCTTGGTGTGTACCCATTTCTTCAATTTTTCCTTCATGGAGAACGACAATTTTATCTGCTTTTTTTACGGTAGAAAGCCGATGAGCAATCATGAGAGTGGTACGATTTGCTACCACATTGTCCATGGCTTCATAAATAAGCTTTTCGGTCTGTACATCCACAGAAGCAGTGGCTTCATCTAGAATTAAGATAGGAGCATTTCGAAGTATGGCACGAGCAATGGAAAGACGTTGTTTTTGTCCACCAGAAAGTTTGATTCCCCGTTCGCCAATGATACTGTCATACCCATAATCTAATTTTTCGATAAATTCGTGGGCGTGCGCTGCTTTGGCAGCTGCAATGATTTCTTCCTTTGTGGCATTGGGCTTTCCATAAGCAATGTTTTCTGCTACAGTTCCATTAAATAAAAAAGTATCTTGTAAAACAATACTCATCTGACTTCGAAGGCTATCTAGGCTTACAAAACGAAGATCCTGCCCATCCACTCGAATGTTTCCTTCTGTAGGATCGTAAAAACGATGGAGTAAACTAATCAATGTTGTTTTACCGACTCCAGTGGGACCAACCAAGGCCACCATTTCTCCCGGCTTAATATGTAGATTAATGTTTTTTAGGACATCATTTCCAGGCTCATAGGCAAAAGAAACATTTTCAAACACAATGTCTCCTTTCACTGTTTTAAGGGAAATCGGGTTTTCGGCTTCTTGTACTACGGAAGGAGTATCTAATATTTCAAAAATTCTTTGAGCACCGGCATAAGCATTTTGTAAGTCTTCGTTTAAGCGGGCTAAGTTACTAATGGGTTGATAAAAAATATTTAAATATAAAATAAAAGCAATCAAATCTTCTAGGGGAACCTTCCCAATGGAAGCTAAATAACCACCGTAGCCGATTACAAGAACAGTTCCCATATTGTTTAAAAACTGCATAGCTGGATGATAAAAGGCACTTAATCGCAATGCTTTTAGCATCGCAATGGTATAGGTTTGAGAACTTTTAAAAATTCGTTTTTTTTCGCGATCTTGCTGATTAAAGACTTGTATTTCTTTAATTCCTGCTAAATTATCGTGTAAAGTGGCATTAAATTCGGCTAAAGTTTGGTGTGCCTGACGAAAAGTAGGACGAACTTTCGTTGCAAAATAAATACCCATCAATATTAAAAAAGGGACAGAAATAATACTTAGCAAAGCCAAGGTTACATTAATGGAAAACAAAATAAAGGCTACCCCAATTAAAATTAAGAGATTAATGATTAAATCAGGAGCAGCGTGAGCGATTAGCAATTCTAGGGTAGCAGTATCATTGGATACCCTAGACATCAACTGACCTGTTTGTTTATCATGGTAGTATTCTAAGGAAAGTTGTTGTAGATGCTCATACATTTGAACTCGAATGTCAGATACAAAGTTCCATGCAGCAAAGTGAGTATAATAAGCTCGAATGTATTGACTAATACCTTGAATACCATAGGTAATACATAAAACAAGAGCTAAATGCAGAGCTTTTTTTCCCAACAGGGGATCTTGGTTAGTAACGAGAGTGATTAGATCACGTATAATCCAAGGGGTGTATAATTGGGTAGCTGTTAAAACAAGCAAAGCTACCATGGAGATCATTAAGTATTTCCAATATTTTCGTGCAGATTGTAATAGGCGTAAGATGACTTGCATAAAGGCCTCCTTTGTCATGCTTTTTTACTGATTAGCAAAGAATTTTATTCTTTAGGATAGATTAGATTTTCTTCTTGGATTTTTTCAAGTACTTCCTCTACAAATTTTTTCGCTTCGTATTGTGCCATAGGNAANTTCATATCTAGATAATTTCCACAGTCNCNTGGAGAAGCACCTGGAATGGTATCATTATAGTGAATTATAAACATAAACATTTCTGTTACAAGAGCTACAATATCTTTTGACTCTAAATCTCCTGATAAAAGAAGATAAAAACCAGTTCGGCATCCCATGGGTCCAAAATAAATGGTTTTTGTGCTATAGATCGGATGATTTCGTAAAAAAGTAGCACCTAAGTGTTCCATAGCATGCATTTCTGCTGTGTTCATTACAGGTTGACGGTTGGGTTCTTTCATTCGAATATCAAAAGAAGTAATGATTTCATCCCCAACTTTGTCTTGCCTTGAAACATAGATACCACGTAGTAAAGTTAAATGGTTAATTTGAAAACTTTCGATTTTTTTCATCTTCATAAGTCCTTTCTTTATAAATATATATGTTGAAAAAATAAAATTCCAGTAAGCATTTCTTTTGATATGCAAACCATATCAAAAAAGAACAAAACTCAATTCCTGACTTAAAGCAACAGGAGGGACTATAAATTAAATTGTTGCATATAATCTCTATTATAGCAAAAAAACGATGAAAAAAGTTAAAAATTTGAACCTTCTTTTAATGACATTGCCTTTGGACATGCCCTTGCATATTTTAGGAAAAATCGTTATACTGAATGAAATAGGATTAATGAGGTGAACATACAATGGATATAGTGCAAAAAGAACAAAAAAAACAAGTTATTTTTAGTGGAATGCAGCCTACAGGCTTTTTAACTTTAGGAAATTACATTGGAGCATTAAAAAATTGGATTGGCTTACAAGATCAGTATCATTGTTTATATTGCATTGTGGATCTTCATTCTTTAACAGTTCGACAAGATCCGGCTAATCTAAGAAAACGCTCGAGAGAAGTTTTGATGCAGTATATTGCTGCAGGATTAGATCCAGAGAAAAATATTATTTTTTATCAGTCTCATGTTCCAGCTCATTCAGAACTATCTTGGATTTTAAGTTGCTTTACATACATGGGAGAACTAAATCGAATGACCCAGTTTAAAGAAAAGGCTCAAAAAAATGAAAGTAATGTAAATGCAGGTTTGTTTACCTATCCTGTATTGATGGCAGCTGATATTTTACTATATCAGACTGATTTAGTGCCTGTAGGAGAAGATCAAAAGCAACATTTAGAGATTGCTAGGGATATTGCCACTCGGTTTAATAATATTTATGGAGATGTCTTTACAATTCCTGAAGGTTATATACCTAAGGTGGGAGCAAGGATTATGAGTTTGCAAGATCCAACTAAAAAAATGTCTAAATCTGATGAAAATGAAAATGGATATATTCGAATTTTAGATGAACCCAATCGGATTATGAATAAGATTAAACGAGCTGTTACCGATTCAAAAGGACAAATTTGCTATTCTGACGAGCAACCGGGAATCAAAAATCTTCTAGACATTTATTGTAGTTTGCGGGAAGAATCAGTAGAATCTGCAGTAGATCATTTTCAAAGTAAAGGATATGGAGACCTAAAAAAAGAAGTAGGGGAAACCATTGTAGAAGCTCTTCGTCCTATTCAAGAAAAGTTTCAAGAACTAGAAAAAAACAAGGATTACATTGATCAAATCATTAAGGACAATGGAGATAAAGCCAATGCGTTGGCACAAAGAACATTACGCAAGGTACAGAAAAAGGTAGGTTTTCCACCTAGAGTGTAAAGAATAAAAAAATATTTTAGATGGGAAGGAGAAAAATATGAAAAAAATTTTTGATGTGATCCAAGAAAGAAGAAGCATACGAAAATATGAAGATAAGGAAGTGCCTGTAGAAAAAATTAAAAGGGTACTTCACGCAGCCAATTGGGCTCCTTCTAATGGAAATAGCCAACCTTGGAATTTTATTGTTTTGAAAGGAGAACCAAGAAAGCAAATATGTGCTGTTTTTTCTGAATGGGCACAGGATTATATTCCAAAGGCTCCTTATATTCCAGCAGAGAAGAAAGGACCGATGTTAGAGTATGCCAAGGATTTTGGAGGAGCTCCTGTTCATATTGTCGTTACCTATGAGACAGATGAAGATCTTATTAAGACAGAAGAGGCTTTAATGGCAGCTAGTGCAGCTATTCAAAACTTATGTCTGGCAGCTTATGAAGAAGGATTAGGAACCGTATGGATTGCTGGAGAAGTGGCATACAAAGAAGCAACTAAAGAGATCATAAAGCTACCTAAAAATCAAAAAATTGCAGGAATCATTCCGATTGGTTATCCAGCTATGAGCCCTCCAGTACCAGAAAGGCAAGATCCTGATTTAACCCAAAAGGTGACGTGGTTAGGATTTTAGAGATAAGCATAGATAAAAAGCATTTCTGCTAAAAGTAGAAATGCTTTTCTTATCACCTATATATTTTTAATATCAAAAAATCCTTTTCCAAATACTTGGGCTACTTCCGTAATGCTTACAAAAGCAGTTGGATCGATGGTTCTGATGATATCCTTCAGTTTAGCCAATTGTTGAATGCTGACAGTACAGTATAAGATAGGTCGAGGTTGTTTCGTATAAACTCCTTCTCCGGGGATTTTAGTAACGCCACGTTTAAGCTGTTTTAAAATAGCCTCTGCGATTTCTTCATGTTTTAGAGAAATGATGAGAACACTTCTACGATGATGAATTCCTTCAATCACATAATTTAAAGTATAACTTGTAATAAACATGGTAGTTAATGTGTAAATGGCAAGATCAAAACCAAAAGTGTATACAGATAAAGAAATTACAATAATGTTAAAAACAAACATAATAGATCCTATACTGAAACCAAAATATCGATTAATAATTTTGGCGAGAATATCAGTTCCTCCTGTGGAACCATGTCCACGAAATACGGTACCTAGCCCTAATCCACCTAAAGTTCCTCCTAATAAAATGGCACCTAAAGTGTCATTAATAGGAAAGTGAATATGTTTCGTTAAGGAGAGAAACAAAGAAAAGCTTCCTGTTCCAATAAGGCTTAATACAACAAATTGTTTGTTTACGAATTTATATCCTAAAATGAAAATAGGGATATTAAATAATAGGATTAATAAAGCAGTATCCCAGCTAGTAATAAGATGGATGAAAATAGCTAATCCAGTAACTCCACCACTTAATAGTTGATGGGGAATTAAGATGCCATTGGTATTAATGGCAGAAATGCAAGTACCGCAGAGGATAAGAACAACTTTTTTCCAATCACTTTTCTGTAAAACCATGTTAAAAATCCTTTCTGATGTATGATTCTTTCTCATTGTATCACGCTTTGTGCAAGAAAACCATCTTTATTCAATAGAAGTTTATGAAAATAAACCAATAATCTCTTTTTATATAAATAGTATCAGAAAAGAATATGGTTAACCATTGATATATCTGTCAAAGGAGGATAATTCATGGCACAAGATCCGATCATCATGATGAATCATGTAGGTCTGATAAAGACAGATCACAGGGGAAGAATGATTTCAGTGTTAAAAGATATCAAATTGTCAGTGCTTTCTACAGAAATTCATGCGTTAATTGGTCCCTCAGGATCAGGTAAGAGTAGTATTCTTCGGTTATTAAATCGTTTGGAAGAAGCTACTTCTGGAGATATTTATATTGAAGGAAAAACAATAGGCCAATGGCAGGTTCGTGATTTACGTAATAAAATAGGCTTTGTATTTCAAGAATCTTCTTTGTTTCCAGGAACGGTAATGGATAATATTTTATATGCTCCTAGGATTCGAGGAATCAAAAAAAGCAAAGAAAAGTCAGTAGCCAAAGAGATGATTGCTATGGTAGGGCTGGAAGAAAGTTTCCTAGATAAAGAGATTACCCGATTATCTGGAGGAGAAAAACAAAGGGTGAATATTGCTAGAACCTTGGCAGCCAAACCAGAAATAATATTATTAGATGAGCCTACTGCAGCATTAGATCCTGCTTCTACTCAGACCATCGAACAACTAATTTTGAATTTAAATCAAGAGTATAAAAAGACCATTGTTTTTGTAAGTCATAATATGCAACAAGTGAAAAGGCTTTCCCATCATATTGCTGTTATTAAACAGGGGGAAACCATATATCAAGGAACAGCAGAAGATTTTATTGAACAGCATGGAGAAGATATGAGTTTTTTATAGGAGAGATCATATGAATTATATGGAGAGTATTACTACGGGACAAGTTCTGCTGGCTTTAGTTTTGGTGTGTATAGCATTATATCTATCTTTTTACTTTAAAGTAAATCTAGAAAAGGATATTTTAGTAGCTACTATTAGGGCTTTTTTGCAGCTGATGTTGATTGGTTATTTGCTTACTTTTATCTTTAATTTAAAATCACCAATTTATACGACTGTAATGATTTTTTTTATGGCAGGAATCGCTACATATCATGCAGGAAAACGAGGAGAAGCCGTCCAAGGTTCTTATTGGATTAGTGGCATTGCCATTTATGGTACTACAATTATTACCATAGGTATTTTATCTGGATTTGGCATTATTCCTTATGAACCTCAGATGATTATTCCTGTGGCAGGAATGGTTATTGGTAATGTGATGAATGCAGCGTCTCTCGCCTTAATGCGTATGCATGATGAATTAAAGGATAAACAAAATCAAATTGAAGCGGCTCTATCTTTAGGAGCTTCTCCTAGGCAAGCTGCTAATCCAGCTATTCAAAAGGCAATTCAAATTTCCATGATTCCTGTTATTGACCGGGCAAAAATTGTGGGTATTGTGAGTTTGCCTGGAGGAATGAGCGGAATGATTTTAGCAGGGGCTTCTCCCTTGGCAGCTGTACGATTTCAAGTTATTATTATGTATATGCTTTTAGGCAGTCCTTTTTTAACCGTAGGCATTGCTGTCGCCTTAGGATATCGACAATATTTTACAAAATTTATGCAGCTTAAACTTTAGGATTTATGTTTCATGTTTTTTGTAGAGATGTCATAAGATAGATTATAAAGATCAATAAAGCATTTCATGTTTTTATATCTCTTAATAGGAAAGGAGGGTATTTTTTATGCATCTACAAAAAGTAGGTATTGTTGTTATGTTTTTATTGTGCGTATTTATGGGAAGCCAATACGGATATAAGAAATATGATCAACTTTCTCGAAAGAATACAGAGAAAGAGGATGGGTGGATTCATAAGATTTTAGNGGACACAAAAAAAGAAGGCTGGATTAATGAGGATGTTCATATTGAAACTCGCAAGTTAGAAGGAGATTTTATTGGTGATGAGGCTTTAGATCAAATTTGGATCCTACAAGGGAAACATAAAAAAGAAACCCTTCTTGCTCTTTATGAAAACAAGCATAATGCATATCAATATGTGTCTTGTATGGAAATCATGGGAGAGCTCAAAGCCATACAGCCTATGAAAATGAAGGGAATACAAAAAGATCTTTTGGTTATTGAAGAATACATGAACCAACTGTTAGGATCTTTTGAAGAAACCACTTGGATTAAGGTATATGATTGGCGTACAAAGAAAGTTCTCCCCGTTTTAACGTTAATAGAAGAATATCATGCTTATTGGAATGAATTATGGGACGGTAAGAAACCTAAAAAAGAAAGTCGATGGTTGCAAATGGCCCAAAAAAGTTATATTCAATGGGAAAATGATTTTTATCCTATAGTTCATGTAGTTAGCCATCAAAATTTTTCTGCAAGCAAAGATAGGAATCAAATTGAGATGCCATCAGAAGATAATTTTCAAGTTGAAAAAACAAGGGAAATAAAAAGAGAATATTACTGGAATCCAAATTGGAATGCATTTATTTTAGGGGAAGGGATCGATCAAAAAACAGGTGGAAAGGTAGCCATATTAGAAGATTTATCAGATAACCCTTTTACTTTGGTAGGGTATGAAGAAGAGATGTATCGGATTAAGAGAGCATCAGGACAGATGGAAGAAGTACCAAAAAACGAAATAATCTCTAATAAAATGAAAAAAGATGTACAAGTTAGTTTAAATAAAAACAAGGCAGCATCTTCTAAAATGAAGAACTGCCTTGCTTTTTATTTAATTACTTAAATATTCAAGGAGATCATAAAATCCAGGAAATGAAATATCAACACATTCACTTTGAAGGATATCAACACCTTCTTGGCTACCTAAAGCAGCGATGGCTAAAGACATAGCCACACGGTGATCACCGTAACTATCCACAATGCCACCCGTTAAAGGTCGGCCTCCTTGAATAATCATTCCATCTTCTGTTTCTTGAATATGAGCACCTAATTTATTTAATTCTTGGGTCATGGTAGCAATTCGATTGGACTCTTTTACTTTTAGTTCAGTCGCATCTTTAATGATGGTTGTACCTTGGGCATAGCAGGCAGCCACAGCTAAAATAGGAAGTTCATCAATCAATCGTGGGATAATGGTTCCTTGAATGGTTGTACCTTGTAAATGAGAAGAACTTACAACAAGATCAGCCACCCGTTCTCCGCATAAATTTCGAGGATGGAGTACTTGGATATTGGCCCCCATCTCTTTTAAAATCGTAATAATTCCACTTCGTGTAGGATTGATGCCTACATTTGTAATATGCAATTTAGAATTAGGTAAAACAGTGCCTGCCACTAGAAAGTAAGCAGCAGAGGAAATATCTCCAGGAATCAATACTTTTTTAGCAATCAATCCATGATGAGTGGGNTGAGATTG
>JGI24707J26582_10002848_pt1 | contig 12803 bp, 10 predicted proteins | sample BioPla1DNA1_FD_26582 | JGI IMG/M metagenome (IMG submission 26582) | reverse complement strand
ATTGTATATTTTTATTGGATTTTGTACATAGTTATTTTTGCACTTTTGTACATTTTTATTTTAGCATTTATATTTCTATAGGGAATCTAAGCAAATCTTAAACTCTAGGTACTTTTTCTGTGCCTATTTATCTTCTTTTTCCTCTACCTTATTCTTGGCAACTCTAAACTTCCTTTCAGCTAAAGACTCTTTAGCTGCCTGCATATCATCTAGCCTTTGAACCTGTCCCATATATTCTTCATAAGAGGTATTTTTACTTCCCTCAGGGTTAAACTGATAATCTTCCCTAAGGCTATCAGGCCAATTTGCCTTCCAATCCTCATATTCTTCCCAGGATATTTCTCCATCCATAAACCTAAACTGCATTTGTGTCCAGGCTTCTAGGGTTTTATCAATTTTTAAAATATTATGGCCTAGAAAAACTAAGCTATGGACAGGAGTCCCATTAATATCCACTTTCCTAATTCCTATAGGAATAGAATCCTCTAGCTTAAAGAGTAAACGGATTACTTCTTCAAAGTCATAAGGATAACTTGGATCTTTAAAATATTCAGGTTTAACATTTAGGGCTGAAGAAATATTATTTAGAACATCATCTTTGGGAGAACGAATATCAAGCTCATATTGTCTTATACGAACATCATCTAAATTTACTTTCTTGCCTAATGCTTTTTGCGTTAATCCACGTAATTCTCTAAATTTACGAAATAAATATCCAGAACTCATAAAAAACCTCCTTTAGAAACAAATATGCTACTAGATAAAGAATAACTTATAAAAGAGAAAAAGGCAAGAAAAAAATAATTTTAAAAAATACTTGACAGTAACAAAAATGTTTCGTATTATATAAAATATAAACAGAAACAAATATGTTACTAAAGGGAGGAAAAAGATGGATAAACTATTTTTAGATTCAAAGGAAGTAGCTAGATTATTAAATGTATCTCAGCAACAGGCTTATAAAATCATTAGGGAAATGAATAAGAAACTTGCTGAAGAAGGTTTTTTAATCTTGAGAGGAAAAATTAACACAAAATACTTTATGGAGCAAATCTACAAAGCAGAGGAGGGATCAAATGCCAGCATATAAAGATAAGAATACAGGTAAGTGGTATGTATCCTTTTATTATGAGGATTGGGATGGGCAGACTCAAAAGAAATTTAAAAGAGGCTTTGAAACAAAGAAGGAGGCCTTAGACTACGAAAAGAATTTTTCAGTTAAGATGGAAGGATCTTTAAATATGTTATTTGAAGATTTTTATGAGCTTTATAAGGAGGATGTAAAGGAAAGTGTAAGGTTAAATACCTGGTTAACAAAAGAACATATGATACGCACTAAGATTCTACCCTTTTTCTCAGGCATGAAAGTTGGTGAAATAAAGCCTGTAGTGATTAAAAAATGGCACAATGTATTATTGACTATTGAGAATGCAGAGGGAGAAAAATATAAGCCAACTTATTTAAAGTCAATACACTCTCAATTGTCCTGTATATTTAATCATGCTGTTAAATATTATGGGCTAAAACAAAATCCATGTAAGGTAACTGGAAGGATAGGGAAAAGAAAAAGTGATGATGAAGTAGAATTTTGGACTAAGGAAGAATATACATCTTTTATTGAAAAGGTAAAAGATAAGGATATTTCCTTCTATGCTTTTGAAATTCTATATTGGACAGGTATTAGAATCGGAGAGCTAAGGGCTTTGACTAAGGCTGACTTTGATCTTGAGAAAAAAACCATGAGAATAAATAAATCTACTCAAAGAATAGATGGCCAAGAAGTCATAACTGATCCGAAAACCCCTAAGAGTAAAAGGACAATTTTACTACCTGATTTTCTAGTTAAAGAGATAAAAGACTATTTTTTGAAAATCGAATATTTTAATCAAGAGGATTTAATATTTCCTAAAACACCATCTTATTTTAGGAGAGAGCTAGAAAGAGGTATAGGTCTTTCAGGAGTAAAAAGAATTAAGCTTCATGCCTTAAGACATAGCCATATATCCCTATTAATAGAAATGGGCTTTTCTCCTGTGGATATTGCTGAAAGAACAGGCCATGAAAGTATAAAGGTTCTAATGGAATACAGTCATATGTTTCCAACTAAACAAACAGATATGGCTAATAAATTAAATGAAATGGGGGAGTAAATGAAGGCACCAAAATTTCCTAGCTACAAGGATATTAGTAAAAAGAAAAGTATAGAAGAAGTAGAACGTTTTTCTAGGGCAGAGTGGCAGGCTATAGAGGCTGAGAGGTTAGAAAAAAGGAAGGAATCTCATAGAAGAATAGATGAAAAAAGAAGGGAAAAACAAGCTACCATAACCTTTAGAGTAGATAAAAAGGATAGAGATAGGATTTTATCAAAGATAGAATTATCAGGCCAGAATAGGCAAACTTATATGACCAAGGCTATCTTAGATGCACCTATAAAGGTTGTAGCAACTCAAAATATAATTGATGCCTGTAAGAATAAACTAGAGAGAATTTATGAAGAATTGCTAAGATTAGAAAGTTATAAAGATCTAGATAGTGTAAGTAAAACAGAATTAAAAATGATAATGGAAATTATAAATGCAGCAATTAAAAAAGAAAAAAGCCTTTAGCATAAGGCCAAAGGCAACACTCCTGTTGGAATGTATTCTAGACAAATCCATTTTATCACAGGAGTCTAACAAATACCAGACTAGGAGGGAAAAATGGTAGGAAAATATAAATATTTACCAGAAGAAATGAAAATCTTAAAAAGATTTATAGGTTGGAGAAGAGAAGAACTAGAGGAGAAGGTAGCCAAGCTACCTTTTTCTTTAATAGATGGACAAGGAAAAGACTGGAATAAGCCTTATAAGTGGGTAAGCTTTGAGGATGCTAAAGGAAAAGATTCACCTTTAGGTTTTGTTCTAGTAGAAGAAGATAAGATAGTATGTATAGACCTGGACAGGGCAATTATAGATGGTAAATTAAGTCCTGGAGCAGAAGAAATAGTAAAGGCCTTTGCAGGGTCCTATATGGAAATATCTCAGTCAGGACAGGGGATCCATATATTTGCTATGGGAAGCTTAGATAATAATTTAAATCTATCAGCCAAGGGAATAGAAATGTATAAAAATAATAGGTATATAGCCTTAACAGGAAATATAGGTGAAGGAAAGTTATTTCCTATTAGTGATAAGCTTTTAGACAAGGATTTAGAAATTCAAAGATTATATAAGAAATGGACACAGGAGAAAGTATCTACTATTAGGCAATTAGATGAATATAGGAGGAAGGTTATAAAGCAAAATCTAGACTTAAATGATTTATCCTTGAATGAAATCTTAGAGACTATGGAAAGAACCAACGACAAGGCAAGTAGGCTTATATCTGGCTTGAGTTTAACTGGTGACCATAGTAGGGATGATTTTATCTTTCTAGTTCTTGCAAGAAACTATACAGGGGGAAATCCTAACTTAATGAAAGATTTATTTTTAATGACCCCTTTAAATCGCCTAGGAAGTGGCCAAAAGAGAAGAGACGATAGAAAGTATATAGACTACCTAGAAAAGACCATAGACAAGGTTTTAAGGCTTGGTAATTTTAAAAGCTTTGACTGGTCCAATCATTTAGCCTACAAGGAAAGGATGAAGGCCTATGAAAGATTTTAAGCTAGAATTTCAAGAAATAGACCAGTCCTATTCCCATATGGATTTGCAGAAAACCCTTAAAGGTAATGTAAAACAATCTGTAGGTAATCTGGTAACAGTTCTCTTAAATTCAAAATATTCTAAGGCTAAAAAGCTTTATGAAGGTCAAATCTTCTATGATAAATTTACCAATGAAATAAAGATACAAGGGAAAATCATAGGAGAAAAAGGAATAAGACCAAATCAAATAAGGTTATGGGATGATTCCTTGAATAATAGGCTGGGTCTAGAAATAGAAAAACACTTTGACCTAAACTATAATGCCAATAAGATGTGGGAAGCAATAAGATTTGTGGCTAATCAATATGAAGTAAGTCCACCTAAACAATACCTAGAAAGGCTTAAATGGGATGGAGATGAAGGAGCAATAAGAAAACTCCTCCCCACCTATCTAGGGGCAGAAGATACAGACCTTAATGCTTGGATTATGGAGCATATGATTCTAGGACTAATAAAAAGGGTAATGGAGCCAGGTTCTAAATTAGATGAAATGATGGTCCTAGTTGGTGGACAGGGTATAGGAAAATCTACCTTTGCCAGATACTTGGCCATAGAAGAAGACTGGTTTTGTACTATTGAGAACATCCAGGGCAAGGATGCAGTAATGAATCTAATGGGGAAGACAGTAGTAGAGATAGAAGAATTTGTAGCCTTAAGAAATGCTAAATCAGCTAATGAAGCTAAATCTTTTTTATCAAAGTTAAGTGATAGGATTAGGATTCCCTATGAGAAATTTTCTACAGATGTCCCCAGAACTTGCATCCTCATAGGAACTTTAAATGAAAGAACTTTTCTAAATGACCATACAGGAGAAAGAAGGTATTTGCCAGTAGAATGCTTTAAAGATAAGAGGACAAGGGCTATTTATCCAGACAAGGAATATCTAGGTGCTTTATCAGAAAAGGAATACATAGATTCCATTAAAGAAGATTTTAACCAGGCCCTTGCCTATGGATATAAACTTTATAAGGAGAAAAACCACTCCTGGACTCTGCCAAAAGAATTACTGGAAAATCTATACAAGGAGCAAGAGAAGTTTAAGTATCTGAATCCCGATGTGGAAGACATTAGATACTTCCTAGAAGAATATAAACCAAGAAGCCGAGAACCAAACATTACTTGTTTTAAGGAACTTCTTATGCAAGGCTACCAGGTAAAATCAAAATCCTTCTGTGAAATAATGGATAACTACTTCCAAGAATGGAAGGTAATAAGGTCATCCAAGACTAAAAGAATTTCCCCTAGTGGAGTATCTATACCAGTAAAATTATACTATGAAAAACAAGAGGGGAAGGAAGAATTTACTGAAGTTATAGATGTTGATCTACCAGAAGAATGGAAGAAGCAAGAGCAATTAGAAATAGACACAGGAGAGAAATAAAATTGTAACTTTGTAACCTTGTAACTTGTAACCAAGTTTTTAAAACCCTTAGAAAGATGCTAGAGAAAAATAGAAAGCCTGTAATAGCAAGGCTTACAGAATATTTAATTTTATAATTTGCCTTATTTGGATACTTTTGAAATCCTAGGTTACAGTTACAAGTTCTTCTGTGCTTATTTCATAAAAAGAGATAAAAGGATTAAAAGAGCTAAAAAACTAAAAACTTTGTTAGCAAGCACAGTAAGTGTACGGACACTTACGAGAAAATTATAAAAGTAGGTTCTGATGGGCCTACTTTTATCTAGTCAATTTTCTGCTTGTTCCTATCAGAATGATTTAGGGGTTCCCCCTAAGACCCTAGTAAAAAATACAAAAGAAAGGAAGGATATTATGGCTAATAGATATAGAAATGAAAGAATAGAAATCAAATTAACCAAGGAAGAAAAGGAGATGTTTAAGAAAAAGTTAGAGCTATCCAAGTCAAAATCCATGGCTCATTTTATAAGGAAATGTGTCCTAGAAGCTCCTATATTTGTAATAGATATGAATGAATTTAGAAAGATGCAAACTCTTATTGGTAGGAATGCAAATAATTTAACTCAGATAGAAAAGAGGGTAAATACTACTGGAATAATTTATAGGGAAGATATTGAGGATCTTAAAAAAGAGAATGATGAAATATCCAGGGAGATATTAAAGATACAGAATATATTGGTGAGGAAATATATGCTTTAACATCTTACTGGTGTAATTATATAGGGAATTTGATATAATTAAATAAAATAGATATTTTAGATTTAGGAAAAAATAGTTATAAATAATACTACTTGATTTAAAGAGGAGAAGTGTATGATTAATTATTATGACAATAAAGAAATAAAACTTGATTTTAGTGAATATAAGGTATTTTCTGAAGATAAACAAAAGTTTATAGAAGCTATGAGTTATATGGCAATGATTAAATCTGAAGACTTAAATAAAGAAGAAATAAAAAATCATATAGGAGTTATTCAAGAATTTGTAAAGTCTAGCAAAAGTGATAATAATACAGTAAATAACATGTTTGGGTTAAAAGAAGAATTTACAGGATTAGAGTTTGGTACTAAGGAGTACTATTTTTTTTTAGCTGATATAAAAATAAAAAGTGTAGTTTATCTTTTAAGAATAGATAATTTTTTAAAAAACTGGAAAAGTTCCAATACTGATAAAGTAAAAAGAGAAGCTTTTATAAGTGATATAAAGAACATGAAAATGAGTGAAGTGAAAGTTTTTTTTGAAATATCGAAGGAAACTGAATATGATACAAGGAATTTTTTAGAAATTAGTCAACTTGATCATGAACTATTAAATAATGCATTTTGGAAGTTAAATGAATCGAATAAAAATGATGATAAGTTAAAATTAAGCAGTCAAGAGAAGGATTTTAAAGAATTTTGCCAATCAATCATTAACTTTTTAAAAAATAACAATAATAAAGAAGAACTTAAGAAAATAACAAATTTATACAAAAAGCAAAAAAGAATTTTAGAAGAAAAGTTAGATGAAATGTTAGAAAAAAAAGATGAGAAACATCTAAACGAACAGTTAAATAAAATAGATGGGATAAGAGTTTCTTTTGATTATGCAGAAAAATTATATTCAAATAAGGATACGGGATTAAGAAGACAAGATAAAGATATTGAATACTATTTATTTGATAATAGTATGAAAGAAATTTCTTTTTGTGGTATTGAGTGGAATTGGATGTGGAAGTATGAAAAAGGAGTAGAGGACCTCTTTAGATGTGTAGGAACAGATAGATTTGTTTATGAGGGCGATTACAATGGACAAAAAAGAAGAATATATTATCAAAATATGATAAAAAACATTGTAAATCATATGAATAAAGGTGGAAATGTAAAATTAGCCTCATATTCTAAAAACCCTTTTAGGGATATTTATAAATATATGATAAGTGAATATGAAAATAAAGAAGAAAAGGCAGAGTACTCTTTTAAAATTAAATTTGTAAATAACGGTGTGAATAATGTTATAGTAGAATTGGAAGAAAAGAATTCTTCATGTGATAATTTTAAACCTATGATTTTTGCTATGATAAAAAAAGCTAATACCAATATAATAAAAAAACTAGCTAGTTCAAATAATTACTGCAATGATTTTACTATTAATGATAAGAATTATAAATGTATTTCAACTGCAAATACCAGTTTCTATGATTATGTTCTAGGGGAAGATGATGGAGATGAATATAATTTTTGTGTAGATACTTTTAATACAAAAGAAAACTATAAGGGAGATATTAGGAGAGTTTTTGGTGAATATACAGATAGTTTTCCGGGTGTTGGAGTGCCTAATCATCAATTAAGCGTGGTTGCTTCATCTGATAAAGAGGTAGTTATGCTTGGCAACACTTGTGATGGAATTAAAAATGATTTCAATTTAAATTGGAATTATGCTAATTGCACTGAAAATATTGAATATAGGGTCGAACTAAACAGAGATGAGATTTTACTCTTATTTTACAAAATGCATAAATTATGTAAAGGAAATAAAATTAATCCAAGATTAGAATTTGAAGAAAAAGGATATTTTTGTAATGAAATACCTGTAAAATTTGGAGAAGATAATGTTTTTAATTACATTAGAGAAGTAAAAAGTTTTTCAAAAAATTTAAATATGGAAGAAAGGATTAACAATATAAAAGAACTTTCCAATAATACCGATTATAAAGAAGTTCCTTTATGTAAAGAAATTCTTGAAATTATTAACCAATTTGAAGAAACTCATGGTGAAGAGAATAGTCAAAATACAAATATAGGGAATGATATTTCAAAGGTTATTTCTAATTTTGAAAAAGAAATAAAGGAATGCCTTAAGGAATCTATAATAAAAAAGGTAAAAAAAGTAGAAAAAGTAGATATTTTTTCAAAAAAGGTAGATTTTATTATATCATTTTTAAAAGAATCAGAATATAAGGCTGAGCCAAACTATGGAAAAGCAACATATAGGGAAGATGAAGATATGTTAGTAGCTTTATTTAGAAGTTTATTTTTGCAATAGGGAGGATAAAATGAGTTCATTAATAAGTTTAAAAGATATAGTAGATAGATTTAAAACAGCTAAAAAAGTTTATATCCCCCTTTACCAAAGGAATTATAAATGGGATAAAGAAATGGCAGCTAAACTCGCTAAGGATTTATTAGAAGCATTTAAAAAGGATAATACAAAAGATTATAATCTTGGTATATTAACGCTTTATGAAAAAGATGAAGAAATACAAATAATAGATGGGCAACAACGTATGATTACCTTATCTTTAATTGTAAAAGTATTAGGTGAAATAAAATCGGATAATAGGTTAAACCCATTAGATAATTGGTTTAACCTATTATTTGAGCGAGACTATGGATTTGATGATAGTAGTGANTTTAGCCCTAGGAATGATTATATTTATTCTAATGGTTTTGAAGAGGACAATGAAAATAATAAAAGCAAAAACAATAAAAGCGTTGATGTTTCTAGGAAAATTGAAAATTTTGAGAGTATTAACGGTAAAATTGGAGAATATCCAAATGTAAATAAAGAAGATTTCTTTAATTATTTATTAGAACATGTAAAGTTATTATATCGCGTAACTAAATCTGGACCTCTAGACGAATTTTTAAATATGAATTTTCATAAGACTCCATTTTGTGCTGCAGACCATATAAAGGCCTATATGATATTAGATGCGGATGCAAATAAAAAAGAGATAACTATAACAAAGATTCATGAACTTTGGAAAAAACTAGAGCGAGTGTTATTTCAAATTGAGAATTGTAGGGGCATAGAAAATGAAATGTTTTCTTTAATAAAGAAAAATTATAATGAAGAAATATTAAGTATGAATCGCATGGAAATCTTATTTTATGACCGTTATTTAGATAAGGATTACAGTAAGAATTTAGATAAATACTATGATATTGACAATGCCTTAGAGGTCGAATACAATCGTTTATCATATTATTACGATGTAATGAAAAGTGTTTTAGATGAGATAGCTATTATTGATAAAGATGGGAATAGGCATCCTAACTTTAACGCCCTAAATGCCTACAATCTTTTGTGTAAGAAGAAAGATGATGTAAGATTTTTTGAAATTATAGGTGAAGAAGAAAATATTGAAGGGAAAAAAGATGTTTCAGAGGTTTTAAAAAAGCGTTTTAACTTGACGGAAAAATCTCACGAAGAAATATATAGTACTGAAGATCTAAACTCTCAGAATCAGTTTATGGAGGCTATGCTTAGCTCAAAAAATAACTATGAAGCAGAAAAAAAATCAGAGAATAATTTTATAAATACAAAAGATATTGCTCAAATGAACTATATTAAGAACGAAAATAATTTTAATAAATATAAAGAAATTTTTGATAAAAGTTTTAATGAATATATTGAATTGATTGAAAAGGGTAAAAATGCAAATAGTGGAATTGACAAAAATCTTGAAGATGGGAAGAAGGTCTTATATGATTTAATTGGTGATCCCAATATAGAAAAAATAGTAATTCCTTCAATCCAGAGGGATTATGTTATGGGAAGTTTGGAAGAATATTTAAAAAAGTATTTGCAACATATTTCATGGACATACTTATGGTCTCGATATAATGAATTTGAAAAATGCAAAATCCAAGGATATAAAGATGATAATTATGAGGAACTAGAAAAGATTCTATTTATAAATAATAATAGTAAAAAAATATTAAAATTTGGAAAAATTAAACCTTCAAGCGGAGATAGGCGTCTTAAGTATAATGAGTATAAATCAAGTCTAAACAAACCACCTGAAGTAACAGACTTTAGGAAATACGGTGAGGATTCTGATTATTATAGGTTTTGTGATAGAATAAATAAACTTGTTGAACTAAGAGATATATTTATAGGTGATAAAATAAAAATCTGCAGGGAATCAGGTATAGAATTTGATAAAAAGTTTAATACTGGCTTTATTACGGGATACTTAGATGAAGACAAGACTTTTTGGGTTTATGATGGACAGCAAAGATTAGTTACATCCATAGTTTTATTAGCTTTGACTAAGACAAAAGAAGACAAAGTTTTTCTTAGAAATTTAAAAAAATTCTCCTTTGAAGGAAGAAATGGTGCCAATAGTTGTTTAGAAATTTTGTTAGATTATGATTTGAAAAATGAAGAAAAAAGAAAAAGAATGCGTAAACATATTGATGATAAGTCAAGTTACTCAATTTATAAATTGGTTGAAAATTATGAAGATCTGAAAGGTGATGAGACAATTATAATAAATCCTGCTTATCTATTGGAGGGCATGGAATTCGAATTTTCTGTGGTGGATAAAATTGATGATGTGGAGCAACTTTTTATTGAGATGAATGAGGGGCTAAAACTCGAACCTTACGAGCAATATAAGGCTGAATTTAATCATATGGTTGCTAAGATATTATCTAGTAAGGATGCAAAAGATATTCTTAGAAAAATTGATAATGAATGGCTTAATTATTATAAGACAGAGGAAAAAGAAATTAAGTGGTTAAAATACTGTGTGACCATGGCTAATTACGAGATTAATGGATATAATAGTAGTCTAGCTTATGGATCTTTTCAAGGTATGAATAAGGATATTATTGAACTTGCAGAAGAAGCTTTGGACAAGCTGGTGAAAAATAAAATAGATGTATCAAATGTAAATTTAGTAGATATAAGTATAGAGAGTATTTCTTTATGGGTACAAATTATGACAAATGATTTTAAGGATAAAGCTGAAAACATGTCATGGGATGGAAAAATATACTTTGAAAAAGATTTTAAAGAATTTTTGGAGACTTTTCTTATGTTTATACCAAGTGAGGGTGAAAAAGAAAACTTTTATTCAAAATGTTTTGAAACGATAAAAGAGTTTAGAAATTCAAAATGTTTAGTGATACCTAAGGCTGGAGAGGAAGAAAACAAAGAAGAAGAAACATATAGAAAGATGCTAGAAAACAGGAAAGACCAATTTGAATTTAGAGAAATTTCAAAATGGGAAAAGTATTATAAATCGGTAAATGATGGCAGCGGTTACGAATATGTTGAGAAGAATAAAGATAAATCATTTGCCTTAGAACAAGTTAAACCTAAAAATAATAATTTTAATTATATTATTGGAGAAGATATGAAAATTTGGGAATATATAGACAAGCTTGAAATAAAGAAAATAATTGCTTTAGGTGAAGATATAATTAGTAAAGACACTAGTAATATTAAGGTGGCTGAAGCTTTAGCTAAAAAAATTGTTCTAGGAAATGAAGACTGTCGTAATCGTATTTATGATGATAAAAACAAAAAAATTAAAGGAGAAGAGGTTTATTATTTTTATGCTAATAAAGAGTGGCCTATAAATATAGAACCTATAGATAGTAAAGATGATAACTCACAAACAGATTTAGGCAAGTTAATCATTGAAGCATTTAAAAAAGGACATCCATTTCTAGTAACTGAGGTAGAAGTTAATGAAAAAATACTTGAAAACTGTAAAGTTGCTAAGGATATTTATGATATTCTAAGAGGGACTTGGTATTTGAATAAAGATAAAAAAGATTTTGAAAATGATTCTATGGAGATTACTGTTAATAATATTCCTATAAAAGTTATTGATGAAAATGAGATAANTTATAAAGTTTTTAAATTGTGGAATGTAAGTATTTCAAAATATGTGGATACTACTGGCGAATTACTATATCGCTATAAATATTGTGATATTAAAGTAAAAGTATACTATGAACATTTTATTACTTGGCAGTATTTTTATAAGGCTATTTATGGTGAATGTCAAGAAGAATTATACTATATTGCTAGGAAATATTTAAAAGACAAAAAGGACATTAGAGATTGGTACTTAGATAGATACCTTGAGTACCAGAACAGGGTAAGTGAGGATGTTAAGAAAAATATTTTGCCACTCTTTTTAGATGAAGATTTTGATAAAAATAGTAATAAAGATGAGTATTGTAAATTACGTGGTTTTTAAGAGAGAGAAGGGATGCTTATGAATAAAATAACATTGTTCAGAGGCGAATATAGGTTTCTATCAAATTTTTATCAATGTCCTTTTAGCTATAGGGGACTAGTATATCCTAATGCAGAATCTGCCTTCCAAGCGCAAAAGTGCAGCACAGAGGAGGGGAAAATAAAATATACTCTTCAAAAGAATCCAGTTCGCGCAAAGCAAATGGGTAAAAAGGAACCAGATTTACCAGTTAATTGGGATGAAATATCATTAGATATCATGCGTGAAATCCTTATTGCTAAGTTTTCAGTGCTCGATTTAGCAGAAATGCTTAAAGCCACTGGAGATGCATATATAGAAGAAAGTAACCATTGGCATGATAATCGCTGGGGCAACTGTATTTGTGAAAAATGTGAATTAGAAGAAGGACAGAATTTGTTGGGAAAATTGCTTATGGACATTCGGACCGATTTGTATAAACAATTGTAAATTTTAATTATCAAAATTGAAATAATTGCAGCATCACTAATGAAGCTGTATTGATGCTAAAAAAACTGCAAAATAGAAAAAATAGGTATAAAAAACAACAAAACAGAAACCAAAATGTAACTAAAGTATAAATAAGAGTAACTTTTAAGCTATGCTCTTTATTGAGTGGGANTAGTTAGAAATAAAGATAAAATTAAAGTCTTGAAACCTTTAGAAATAGAGGAATCAAGACTTTTTTATTTTAAAAATAATT
>JGI24707J26582_10002843_pt1 | contig 12814 bp, 14 predicted proteins | sample BioPla1DNA1_FD_26582 | JGI IMG/M metagenome (IMG submission 26582) | reverse complement strand
TCCGATAACCTTTAAAATACCTCATGAACGCGGCCTCCTTTCGGAAACTAGCCTCTCAGTTATATCCTCAACATTGTGGACATGCACATGCGCACCTGCCCTAATGTCTTTACTGGCCACACCGATCCGCTGGCCATATTTAATTATCCAACCACCTACTGGTATATGAGCCACAGCGACCTTATGACNTTGCTGGATAGGCTCCTTTGTTTTTAATTTTGTCCTCCCATCTTCTGATTCCAAAAGAAGCTCACCGGCTTCCAGATCAACCAATGCTACTACCACATTGTCATCAGCTTCGATCAATAATACTTTACTTGTTAATCTTTGAGTCAACCTTAGTCTCCCCTCTCGTAATTTAACCCGGACAATCCCTTAGTGTGCCAGCGCATAGTGGCAGGCAACCCAATGACCATCCTTAACTTCGACGATTTTTGGACTGCTCTCCCGACACAGTTTGGAAACTTTCGGACAGCGGGTGTGAAAATGACAACCATTCGGCGGATCAGAAGGGCTGGGCAAAGTACCCTGTAAAATAATGCGTCTCTTTTTAATGAAGGGATCGGGTAGGGGAACAGCAGAAATCAAAGCCTCTGTATAAGGATGCAAAGGGTTTTCAAATATTTCACTTTTATCTGCTATTTCTACCAATTTCCCGAGGTACATTACCGCAATTCGATCGCTAATATATTTAACTACACTTAAATCATGCGATATAAAAATATAGGTAAGCCTAAATTGTTCTTGGAGATCGCATAACAGGTTCACTATCTGGGCTTGAATAGAAACATCAAGCGCCGAAACCGGTTCATCGGCAATGATCAACCGGGGGTTTAGCGCTAGAGCACGGGCAATGGCTATACGCTGTCTTTGACCGCCGCTAAATTCACGGGGCCGGCGCTTCAGGTAATAGTCGCTTAAACCTACATCTTTGACCAACTCAACCACAGCTTCTTTACGTTCTTCCTTTGTCCCATACATATCATGAATAATCATCGGTTCTTCTATAATTTTTTCTATGGTATGCCGGGGATTTAATGAAGCAAAGGGGTCTTGAAAGATCATCTGAAATTCTTTTCTCTTTGTGCGAAGTTTTTCAGGAGAATAATCATTTATTTTTTCTCGGTCAAAAATCACTTCTCCGGCAGTTGGCTTTTGTAAAAAAAGCAGGGTCCTACCCAGGGTGCTCTTGCCGCAACCGGACTCTCCAACAAGACCAAAGGTCTCCCCCTTTTTAACAGTAAAGGTAACGCCATCCACCGCCCTAACATATCCAGCATTGTTTTTTAAAAATCCCTTTTTAATCGGAAAATATTTTTTAATACGGCGTACTTCCAGCAGATTTTCCCGGACCACAGATGTACCTCCTTTTGCTACGAAAATAACCAGCAGCAAACGCGTCTACTATTCTCCAGTTCAACAACTGGCGGCAATTCATCCGAACAACGGGGGGTGGCATGCTTACAGCGAGGGGAAAAGGCACAACCCTGGGGAAGCTCCAAGGGAATAGGTACTGTTCCCGGAATTGTATATAGCCTTTTGTCTCGGTCATTGTTCAGTGAAGGGATGGCTTTCAGCAATCCAACAGTGTAAGGATGCCGGGGAGAACGAAACAATGCCTTAACATTGGCCTCTTCGACAATTTTACCGGCATACATCACAATAACTCTTTCACAGGTGTCAGCCACAAGACCCAAATCATGCGTAATTAGCAATAGCGTCATATTTAGATCCTGAATCAACTCTTTGATTAAATCCATTATTTGCGCCTGAATGGTAACATCAAGTGCAGTGGTAGGTTCGTCGGCTATCAAAAGCCTGGGCTTGCAGGCTAGAGCAATAGCGATCATCACTCGCTGTTTCATGCCACCTGATATTTGGTGGGGAAAAGCATTGGCAATCTCTCCTGGCCGGGAAATGCCCACCCTGGTTAGCAACTGAATTGCCTTTTGATGTGCAGCTTTTTTACTAATATCTTTATGAATGCGCAACACTTCTACTATTTGTGCGCCGATCCTAACCACAGGATTTAAAGAACTCATCGGGTCCTGAAAAATCATACTAATTTCATTGCCACGCAAAACACGCATCTCTTTTTCGTTCATTTCTAATAAGTTTTTGTCGGAGTACTTAATTCTGCCGCTTTTTAATTCTCCGGGCGGCGAAGCAACCAAACCCATTATGGACAGGGAGGTCACACTTTTACCACAGCCGCTTTCACCTACTAGAGCTACACTTTCCCCATGCTTAAGTTGAAAATCTACTCCATCTACCGCCTTAACTGTACCTAATGGCGAATTAAAAAACACCCTTAAATCTTCAACAGCCAACAGGGTAGAGTTACTCATAATCCCGCCCCCTCACTTGATCTTTTAACCATGTATGTAACCGTAAACGGACATCGTCAATTTTTTCGTTATCCCGGGAGGGGCAAACGCGGTTGGTTAACAAAACTGAAACTATCTTTTTTTTCGGTGCAAGAAAAATTGAAGTGCCGGTAAAACCGTTATGCGAAAAAGTGTCGCATTCCCAGGAACCGAACATTTTGTTGTTAACAACAAAAGCGCAGCTGCGTTCCTGTTCCATACCCGGGGTATAGTTTGTAAACAGGTACTCCTTCCACCGGCGGGGCATTAATACATCGCTATCATCCAGTAATGCCTTGCCAAATAGGGCTACATCAGTAGCGTCAGAAAAAAGACCGGCATGCCCGCATACTCCCCCCAGTAGATAACAATTATCGTCATGAACCTCGCCAACGAGTAACCGCTGGCGAAACACACTAAATTCTGTGGGAGCGATGTTAGCCTTATCTCGAGGCAGAAAACAGATCGTTTTTAACCCCAAAGGTTCAAACAGGGATTTTTGCAGATACTGATCAAGAGAAAGCCCCGATACACGCTCAATGATTAGGCCAAGAAAGATATATCCTATACTCGTATAGGAAACTTTCTGAGCCGGTGCTGTAATAAGCGGCCGTTGAAACATTTGCTTAAGCAAATGTTCTTTTTGAGGATAATCTTTATGAAGCTCGGGATCTGAAAACAGACCGGCTGTATGCAACAGCAGCTCCTTGATTGTAATTGCCGCCATTTCACCATATCTCATCTGTTCAAGATAGCTAGCCGCTGGCGCGTCTAGATCTATTAAACCTTGTGCCGCTAGGATCAAGACCGCAGTGGATACGAATGGTTTAGTTACTGAGGCAAGGTCAAAACGGGTCCCCATGGTCACCGGCTTATCGCTTTCATAAGTGAGGGTGCCTGCAGACTCTTGGAAAAGTAATTTGTCCCCGCAGTAAACCTTCCAAACAGCTCCAGGAAAGGCATGTTCCTTCAAGACCTGTTCCAGTATAGTACCCATAAAATTGCCTCCCTTTAAACCTTTTCATACAGGCGGGTCAACCAGTCACCCACTATTACTCCTGCAAAAACAACGGAAGTTACTGCCAACGTGGGAAATACAATGGGCCACCAGGCAGTATAAATCATCTGCTGCCCTTCCCGTAGCATCATCCCCCAGCTAGGGATATGAATCGGCACACCTAAGCCTAGGAAACTTAAACCAGCCTCTTGAATCATCACCATCGGCAAATAAACAGTAGCGATTGCTACAGAGGAAGAGACAACATTGGGCAACATATGCACAAATATTGTCCGCCATCTAGTCGCCCCCAACGATTCAACCGCTTCAATAAGCACGCTTTCCTTTAGAGACAGAACCTGCGAACGAACCACTCTGGCGAATTGAATCCAACCCCTAATTGCAAGGACTATAACCAGGTTTGTTATCGAAGGCCCTCCGAGAGCGCTGACTAGTGCGATTGCCAGCACTACGGCCGGAAAGGACAACTGGATATCGACAATGCGCATAATAATTTGATCAAGAAAAGCAAAATAGCCGGCGAGCAAACCCAACAAAACCCCTAACCCCATCGATAAAAGCGTAGCTATAAAAGCAATCCCAAGGGATGTGCGTGCTCCATAGATAATGCGGGAACAGATATCCCTGCCGTAAAGATCTGTCCCTAGAAGATGACGTGAATCTTTATAGGCAAATATGGACGGGGGACAAAGGCTGCTGGATAGCGACCCTTCATTCGGATCCATAAGCGGTAATAATTCTGCCAAAGCTGAAATAGCCACAACTGCTATCAAAAAGATTAGAGCCGCAGCAACAGCCTTATTATTCTTGGTTATTTTAGAAATAAAACCCCTGTTCATCTGGCTCCCCCCGAATNTCAATACTGGATCCGCGGATCGATCACCGCGTANAGAAGATCAACAATTAAGTTAATCGCCATTATAAAAAAAGCGCTTATCAACATACCGGCCTGGACAACCGGGTAATCGCGATTTTCTATAGCTTGCACCATCATTTGCCCCAACCCCGGCCAGCTAAAGACAGTCTCTGTAATCACTGAGCCACCGAGTAAGATACCGATTTGAACACCCAAAACGGTAATAAAGGGAATCAGTGCATTGCGAAAAACATGTAATATCATCACTTTAAATTCCGACTGACCGATTGCACGAGCTTTCAAGACATAATCCATATCCATAACCGAAGCTAAAGATGTCCTAAGGACACGTATCATTTGCGGTGCTCCATACAAGGCCAGTACAGCTGCTGGCATTACTAAACTTTTTAGACCGTGTTCCCTCGATCCTGGTGGCAACCAGTGGAGTTTGACCGAAAACAGCAAGATTAAATTGATTCCCAAAACAAAGCCGGGAATGCTTTGCCCCAGGAAGGTAACCCCCATATACAGCCCTTGAACAATCTTGCTTTCTGATCGCACTGAATAAATAGCGATCGGAATAGTGATAAATAGAAGAAGCACCACAGCTGCAAGCATCAATTCTATCGTAGCTGGAAGCCTCTCTAAAACAATTTTTAATGCTGGCTCGTGGTAGCGATAAGAGTAGCCGAAGTCACCTTTAGACAAGCCTGAGAGAAAATCAAGGTATTGTTCTGTCAGGGGTCGATCAAACCCCATCTCTTGGCGGAAAGTTTCCCTTTCAGCTGGAGTAGCATCATCTGGTAAAAGCAGATTGGTCGGATCACCAGTGAGGTGCAAAATAAAAAACACTATAAAAGTAGCACCCAAAAGACAAAGCAACATTACACCAATTCTTTTTAATAGATAGGCCATCCCTTTTCTCTCCCCTGCAACTCATAAAGGAGGCAGGCAGGACTGTTCCCACCTGCCTCCTTCTTCCGCTACTTGAATTCAGCTGTCTTGAGCTCGATGATCTGATCGTACGGTACCTGCCAGGATACATTTTTCTTGACACCGTAAAGATCGTTTTGCTGGAAAAGATAGACCCAAGGAGCATCTTCATGAAGAACCGTCAAGATTTCATGCAGAGCTTCTTTTCGATTTTCAACATCTGTCATTACCCGCATATCATCTATCATCCGATCGAGTTCATCATTGTAGTATTTCGCGCGAGGCATCCCAGTGTAAAAGAATGTCCCTATTAGCGTGGTCGGATCTCCCTGCCAGATAGAATAACCGAAATTCCATAAGGGAGCGAGCTCGCCGCCTTATACTTATCCTCATACTCAGCAACCGGAAGTGGGGTCACCTTTACTTTGATGTTTATTTTATCGAGCATTTGGGCAATTGACTGGGCTGTCTCCAAGTATCCCTCCCTACTGTTCATCTCTATTTCAAAACCATCCGCAAAACCCGCTTCGGCCAGCAGTTCCCTAGCCCTCTCGAGATCATAAGGGTAAGGGGCCAGATCAACGTCGGAACCAAAATTCGATGTGTTCACCGGCGCAGCAATCCGTAACCCGTAGCCCTCTAGAAGCACATCGATCAGTGATTGTGTATCCACAGCATAACTGATTGCCTGGCGAACAAGCTTATTACTCAAAGGGCCGTCAGGATAAGCAATCGAAAGGTACTGGATTCGAATCCCCTCAGCCACATCGACCCGAAGGTCTTCATTTCCCTTAATATTTTCCACTGTTTGCGCCGGCACCTGGTTGATGATGTCAAGATCCCCACTCAGGAGATTAGCCACGCGGGCCTGTCCGTCAGTGATAAACTTGATCATAATCTCAGGTACTTTAGGAGCGCCGTTCCAGTAATCTTTGTTTGCAGTAGCACTTAGGTGACCATCCTTAACCCATTCCTTGAAAATGAAAGGACCGGTCCCAATAGGATTACTATGGAAATAATCTTCACCTTTTTCCTCGATATACTGGGGGGGCACCATTAAACCCGCATACAATGCGAGTNTATCGGGTACAAAAGGATCTACTTCCTTGGTAGTAATGTGAACTGTTAAAGGATCAACAACTTCAACCGACTCTATAGAACGCAACTCCTGTATTGGAGACTTGCTGCCTTCCTTAAAAACCCTTTCCAGGCTATACTTTACCGAATCGGCGTTAAATTCTTCTCCATTATGGAATTTGACGCCCTCCCTCAGCTTGAATTCCCAAACGGTATCCTCAATCAATTCCCACGATAGCGCCAGGCTGGGTTGCAGCTCGCCACTGTTATTGCGACGTACCAAGGGATCAAACAGGTTAAGCAAAACTACCATATCAGCATAGTCACCGGTCATGTGGGGATCGCAGGTTGACAAACTNGTGTCTATCCCAACGCGTAAAACAGCATCCTCCTTTTCCCCCCCGCCACATCCTGACAGAGCTAAGAAAACCGCTAGCAACAGAACCGGCAGTGCAATCAGCAGCGATCTTTTTCTCAACATTTTCTGAAACCCCCTTGTTCAAATTTGATTATCCGTCTGCGCTTACTACAATACCGTTTAAATTTTCAGCTGTTCCCCCACCCCTTTCCAAATGTGTTGTTATCCAACAGCATCAACAACCGACATCTAGCGATGTACGCAGAACCTTAGCCGTCTCACGAGCAACAACCAGCTCCTCCTTTGCAGCAATAACCATGATCTTGTTTTTGCTTTGAGCTTTCGAAATGCAGAGATCTCGATTTAATCTGTTTGTAGCATTTTTTGTTTTATCAAGCTCAAAACCAAAAGTTTTTAGACCATCGCAAATATGTTGACGCACCAATGCTGAATTCTCTCCAATCCCCCCGGTAAAAACCAACACATCAGCCCCCTCCAGTACAACCATGTAGGANCCAATATACTTTTTAACCCCATAGCAAAAAATATCAAACGCCAATCTGGCTCTATAGCATTTTTCATAACTATCCTCGAGCTTACGCATATCACCGCTAACACCAGATATCCCCAGCAGGCCGCTTTGGTTGGCCAAAGTTGAGATAACCTCCTCGAAATTGAGGCCCGTTTTCTTCATGATGTAGGGAATAATGAAAGGATCGATATCGCCACATCTTGTAGCCATGGCCACCCCCGCCTGAGCGGAAAAACCCATACTTTGATCGATGGACTTGCCTTTCTTTATAGCTGTTANCGAAGAACTTCCTCCCAGGTGGCAGCTAATAATATTAATTTGATCCAGCGGTCGGTTTAACAGATGCGCGGCCCTTTGAGCAACATAGCGGTGAGAGGAACCATGAAAACCGAAACGGCGGATGCCATAGTCTTTGTACCATTCGAAAGGGATACTGTATGTGCGGGCATAATCTGGCATGTCTTTGTGGAAATCCGTCTCAAAGACGGCAACCAGGGGCAATCGCGGGAACAAGTCGCGACATTGCCGGATTGCATTTAGATAAGGAGGATTGTGGGCAGGAACGACGCAAGAGTAATCCTCCATTTTATTCAGCACCCTATCAGTGATCAATGAGGAAACTGTTAATTCACCAGCGTGTACCGCTTTAAAACCGATTGCCTTTAGTTCCGAAAATGTTCTAAGGATATCTCCATTTTCACAAAGAAGNTTCAAAACAGCACTTACCCCAACGCCGTAACCTTGACGCGTGTCAATGCTCATTTTTCTAGGAGGAGCAACGGTACTGACAAATGTCATTGGAGAAGCACCATCACCAATATTTTCAATATTACCCTTCGCTATCATCTTTTCTTCATCCATATCGAAAAGGCTAAACTTTAATGAGGTGCTTCCTATATTCAACACCAGGATCTTAAACATGAGCATCCACCCCAGCAACATTATCATTGAGCAGAAGGTTCAGACCTAAGCTGATCCCCATAAGCATCTCTGAGCCGGAATTGCTGCCCACAGAAAGAAGTTTATTCGTTGGTTCCTCAATGGCTTTCTCGGGTTGAAAAAGAAGTGCTTCAATAACTTTTTCAATAAGGGAAAATCGCCCCCCCAAAACAGCAGAATTTAGATACGCCCAGCTTATTGGGTTGGTTCTGCCCTTACACTCCAAAACAGACTTGTAAAGTAAACACAAAGCCCTATTCTTATATCCAAAAACCCTCTGTCCATAGTGTAATGTTGAAATTAACCCCACAAGCACGTCATCCGCAGAAGGAGTCAGCCCTACACCCAGCCCAATTAAACTGCCAGTAACGCTCTTTATGAGCACATTGTTTTTTTCTTCAATTGCTTTAACTAGCAAATCTAGACGGCGACAGACTTCCTTGCAAAAAGGGTTCAAGCCCTTGCATTCTTTTGGCAAACGCGTTTCCGTCAAATCGCCATTAAGATGCATAAAGCAGGCTATGCTTTCGTTGTTGCTATTTTCCTTTAGAATTTGCTGAAGACGCAATATGGCTGAGAGTATTAAGTCCTGAGATATTAATTTTGTAGGAGGTTTCCGTTTTGATGGTGCCTCTCCTAAAGTGAGCTTGAATTTTATTTTAGGTATTGCCAGTGTTCCCTCACTGTACTTGACTAGCATACCACTGAGCAGATTAAATTTTGACAAAACGCAACCTAAATTCTTTACCGATATGCCAAAAGGAATCGAACCTACCATGGAATCATGAATAAGTATAATCTCCCGGTTACCCATTAGGCAATAAAAAGAGTTGTCATGGACGCTATAAACGACACCCTTCCCGTATTCCTCCACAATAGCCGGTACCTGTTCACCAACATTAGCCAGATCGGGCAAATCCATTGTTGCACCCCCTTGCTGTTTCAATATGCAAAATCCAGTTTTATCAAAAGTCAACTCGTTTACTGTCTTACTTTGTTTACCGCTTATATTTCAGTAGATGAACGATCGTTTCGCAACAATTGCATTTTTTCCTTACTAAACGCCTGTATGCTTTTCTTATTTGTAACCCGTCCAGCCTAATTCTTTGGAGATGCTGAAAGCAGTTTTCTTCACTGCGTCAACGAGAAATGATAAGTTGTCCTTAGTAATAGCTGCCGACAGGCCGCTTACGCTGATGGCAGCAACAACTTTTCCAGTGAAATCTTTGATAGGTGCAGCAACGCAACGCAGACCAACCTGAATCTCTTCATTATCTAAAGCATAGCCCTGCTTACGAACTTCCACCAAGGCCTGGTACAGCTCAGCCTTATCATCTATTGTGTTAGCTGTGATTTTTGCCATCCCTTCTTTATCCATAAGCGCCGCCACTTTTTCTGGAGCCATATCGCTAAGCAGAACTTTGCCTACAGCCGTGCANTGCATCGGTAATCTCAGGCCGATTTGTGAAGGTTGTACAACAATAGCATTGGGCCCCTCTACCTTGTTAAGATACAAAGCTTTGCCGTTATCATGAACCACCAGATGTGCAGTCTGCTTAGTCACCTTAACAAGCGATTCGAGATGGGGAAGACTGATATCGTAAAAATCCAACCCCTGGACGGCCCGGAAACCCAACTCAAATAAACCAAACCCCAGCCGGTATGTACCTGTCTTGGGATTACGTCGAACCCATTCTAACTNCTCGAGAGTGTCTAAGATCCGGAAGACCGTGCTTTTATGTAAACCGGTTGTCCGAGTGACACTCATTAATGATTGCACCGGTTCTTTGCGGGTGAAACAGTTCAGCACCTCAGCCATCCGACCGATGACCCTTATTGAATAATCCGGCTTACTTTTCACTAGAACAGCCTCCCAGTTTTTCTACATAAAACGCTGTCTTATTTTCGTTATAATTAATTCGTNATTGTGTTCTTTTATTCCTGCTATTAAAATATTTTAATTCGTTCCCTCGCCTACCCTTTTTCCTTTATCCCGGCAAGATTTTTAGCTAACATCTTCTTATGCTCCAGATCAGCCTGCCGGGCAATCACTACTCGCTGGGCCTGGGGAGAGCCGGCNCCGTGCATCGANTCCGTCAAATAAGCCGCTGCCGCCGGCCCAAGGGTCAGGTTTTCCACCAAGCGCAGCATCTTCAGGCGGCAGCCTGTCGCCACACCGGTAATACCNTGGAAATATTTGCGCATCAGCGGGCCGATCTCGGGATGCTCCAGATCTGCCAGCGAAGGCATGGTTGCCATAAGCCCCCCAGCAATATCTTCGGCCAGTCTGGCGATCTCATAAGGAAATCGGGTAACGTTTAGTTTGCACACATTGGCCAGCAGCAGATCGATTAGATAGGCCCCGGAAGAAGCCGCCTGGCCCTGGGCGGAGCAGGCGATGCCGCAGCAAAAAAGGGTCTCGTTCAGGTGGACCATTTCTACCAGTTTATCCCTGATGTGCGAAGCTTTATCGACACCCTGGTATTCGGCGAGCGCTGCTGCAGCCCCGATGAGAACATCGCCAACCCCGGCTTTGCAACCTCCGTAACTCTGGCGATGGTAACCCGCAAAGCGCTCCACAAGGCGTCCGGAATACTGGTACTCCTTAAACATGAAGACCCGCTCCCAGGGAACGAACAGATCATCGAAAACTATAAGGCATTCCTGACCGCCATAAAAAAGATTACCCATATCGGCCCCATGAGGCTCCTGTTTGCGGGTGTCCGAAGGTTGTCGGCCCAGGATATAGGTGATCCCCTTTGCATCGGCCTCCACAGCAAAAGAAACCGCATAATCGCGGTCTTCTTCTTTCATCGCCAGGGTGGGCATGACAATGATGTAATGCGAATTCAACGCTCCAGTCTGATGGCATTTTGCTCCCCTCACCGTGATCCCTTCCCTGTTTTCACCGGTAATCCTTAAATAGAGATCGGGATCGGCCTGCTCATGGGGGCTTTTGCTTCGATCGCCCTTGGGATCGGTCATGGCTCCATCGCATACAGCATTTTCATCCTGAACCCGCTGTAAGAAACGGTTGAACCGCTGATGGTAAGGCGTCCCCAGTTCCTGCTCCATCTCGAAAGTGGTAATTTCCAGNGCNTTCAGGGCATCCAAGCCCACACAGCGCTGAAAACAGGTCCCCGTCTGCTGCCCCAGGAGACGCTGCAGCTTAACCTTGTTCATAAGGTCTTCCGTGGAACGATGAATATGGGTAAACCGATTGACGGGCCGCCCGCTTAAATGGGATTTTGCATAGATAAGATCTTTATATTCTCCGTGCTGCTCCAGTTCAAAGGTCCGCGCAACAGCACTGGTGCTAGGGCGAACCAAGGGGTGTTCCATCGGATCCGCTGATTCCTCACCCTGTATATATACTTTCCGACGCAGCTTTTTCAAACTNTCCNGGTATCCGCTGCTCACAATTATCCACTCCTTACTGATAGATTTAGATAAAGTACATTCATGGTGAGGCCNGAAATCACCTTTGTCAGCAATTGCAATAGCTCCGCAGTTTTGTACAATAAAACATTATTTCATTATAGTTACATTCTTCGCTGCAGTTTGTAAATTTCCTGCCTCCAGGACAAATTTATTTTATTAGCCTTTGGAAATCTGAAATTACGAAGGATATGCGCGGTTGATGGTCAATGCATAAAACAAAAGAACAGGCGAAAGACAGGACCGGGACTATAACTGTAGTACGACAAAAGGCGGTGCTGCGCACCGCCCTCCAACCATGATCTGTTGCCGCTCTAGCGCTTCGAGAATTGTGGCGCCCGGCGGGCCTTCTTCAAGCCGTACTTTTTCCGTTCCTTCATCCGCGAATCGCGGGTCAGATAACCATGTCGTTTCAACACTGTGCGGTAGCTCGGTTCAGCCAGCACTAGTGCCCGGGCAATACCATGTCTAATTGCGCCAGCCTGCCCGGAGAAGCCGCCGCCATGAACCCTGGCAATTACATCGAAACGATCCAGTGTTTCCGTAGCTTCCAGGGGCTGGCGGACGATCAGCTTCAGCGTATCAAGGCCAAAATAACGATCCATCGCTTTACCATTGATCGTAACCTGGCCGCTACCGGGAATTAATCGTACCCGGGCTACTGATTCCTTGCGCCGTCCGGTACCCATAAATTGAATGTTACTCAANAGCAGGGCCTCCCTCCTTAATAGTTTCCGGCCCTTCCCAGATTACCGGTTTTTGCGCCTCATGGGGATGCTGCTCATNGCGATAGATGCGCAGCTTTTTCAGCATCGCTCTTCCCAAGCGATTATGGGGCAGCATCCCTTTAACAGCAAGATACATCGCTCTTTCGGGATGTTTGGCCATCATCGTGCTGTAGCTGGTCATCTTCAAACCGCCGGGATAACCGGAATGGCGGTAGTGAATTTTTTGTTCCAACTTTTTGCCCGTCAGAACAACCCTGGAAGCATTCAATACGATCACGTGATCCCCCGTGTCAATATGCGGAGTATAGATTGCCTTATGCTTCCCCCGCAGCAGTCGGGCTACCTCCGTGGCCACACGCCCCAGGGGGCGTCCGGCAGCATCGATAATATACCATTGGCGTTCGATTTCCTGGGGTTTAGCCATATAAGTAGTCTGCATAACAATCCCACCTCATTCCATTCAGCACAAGCTCAATTTTAATACACCCGCCTGTTACTGTCAAGCAAAAGAAAGAAAGCACTGTGTCAATACCTAGCGGGTAAATTTCCTCATTCCAGAAAACATTTTT
>JGI24707J26582_10002840_pt1 | contig 12821 bp, 14 predicted proteins | sample BioPla1DNA1_FD_26582 | JGI IMG/M metagenome (IMG submission 26582) | reverse complement strand
GAAGTTTTTTAATAAGAAGGAAGTAAGAAAGAAAGAATATTTTTTAGCAGGAATTCTTGCAATAATAGTCATTCTTTGTTTTTGGCATTATTTAAAGATAAAACAAAAACACCGTCAAAAATTTATTGATCAAGTTAGTAATTTTGAAATTTCAGCAGAAGTCTTAGAAAGAATACAGATTATGTCGCAAATTCAAGGGCAGGATTATATTGAATTATTAGCTAGATATGCAGATAAAAACAATTATAGACTTCAAGATATAGATATTTTGAAGAATAAAAAAAAAATAAATATAAAAAATTGGAAACAAAAAGAATCTATTAAGATCTACCAACAGGTATTAAAAGATATTACTTACTTTCCGATTCTAAAAAACGATAAAATTATAGATGAAGTGAAACCCTATTTTTATGAAAATACTTGGAAAGTAAAAAGAACTTACGGAGGAGAACGCCTTCATTTTGGTACTGATATTATGGATATAGAGGATGAAAGAGGGAGATTGCCTATTGTCAGCATGACCTCTGGTGTTATTGAAAAAATAGGTTGGAATGAAAAAGGTGGATGGAGAGTTGGAATCCGTGCCCCTCATGGAGCCTATTTTTATTATGCTCATTTTTTTATGTATGCTCCAGATCTTTATGAAGGAATGCATGTGGAAAGTGGACAGTTGCTAGGATATATGGGGGATTCAGGATATGGAAAAAAAGAAAATACAATGGGTCATTTTCCGGTTCATTTACATCTTGGAATACTCCTTACGATAGACGATAGAGAAGTATGGATAAATCCTTATGAAATTTTGCGTTATCTAGAGAAAGAATTTTTATTTTAATACCTAAGATTTACATTTTTTTGAGATTCATATGTTATCCTATTTTGTTTTATGATATAATAAGAAACGTTGGAAGCAAAAAAAAGGTAGGATGGATGTGACATTCATGGAAACTTTGCAGTGGAAAAAAATTTTAATCCCGTATGAACAAGCAGTGAAAGAACTAGAGGTAAAGTTTCAAAGCATTGCTCATGAATATCATACGCTAAACCAATATTCTCCAATTGAACTGGTAACGGGAAGAGTAAAAACTATATCTAGTATTTTAGAAAAAGCAAGAAAAAAAAATATTCCATTATCTTGTATTCAGGACAAAATAGAGGATATTGCAGGGATTAGAATTATATGTCAATTTGTAGAAGACATTGACAAAGTTGTTGCTTTAATTCGGGAAAGAGATAAAAAAGATTTATGGATTGTAGAAGAAAAAGATTATATTACTCATACAAAAGCTAGTGGATATCGAAGTTATCACATCATTATTCAATATCCTGTTCATACTGCTTTAGGAGAAAAAAAGGTGTTAGCAGAAATACAAATTCGTACTTTGGCAATGAATTTTTGGGCTACAATTGAACACTCTTTGCGTTATAAATATAAACAAAATATGCCCATGGAAATCAACGGAAGACTTTTAAAAGCAGCAGAAGCGGCCTTTAAATTAGATCAAGAGATGTCTGCTATTCGCAGTGAAATTTTAGAAGCCCAAGAATTATTTCAAGTGAGATCAAATATTGTGGCAGATATTATGAAAAATATAGAGAACTTACATGTAACAGGCAATCTGTCGGAAGCAGAAGATATTCAACGACAGTTTTTAAAATTATGGAAAGAGGGGGATCTACAGAAATTAAAAAATTTTAATCAACAGTTGGATATGATTGTCCAAATTTATGATGTTCAATCTTTATCATAAATAATGGAGGAGAAACATGAGTATATTTGCAATAGGGGATTTGCATTTAAGTGGTGCTGTGAATAAACCTATGAATGTGTTTGGTTCTCATTGGGACAACCATTGGGAGAAGATACAAAAGAATTGGAAAGATAATGTAAAAGAAGATGATGCTGTTTTGATTCCAGGTGATATCTCTTGGGCTATGACTTTGGAAGAAGCCATTGTAGACTTAAAAGAAATACATCTTTTACCAGGAAAAAAGTTTTTTGTTAAAGGGAATCATGATTACTGGTGGAAAGGAATTACCAAATTAAATCAGATTTTTAAAGATCAGTTTTTTTTGCAAAATAATTTTTATGTTTATGAAGACTATATACTTTGTGGTACAAGGGGTTGGTTATGTCCTAATCTTATTAAATTTACAGATCATGATCAAAAAATTTATGAAAGAGAGTTAAAACGTTTAACTCTTTCTTTAGAACAAGTCCAAAATATAAAAGGAAAAGAGTTGATTGTGATGACTCATTACCCTCCAACGAATGATCAACTCGAGCCCTCAGGATTTACAGAATTGTATGAGAGGTATGGGGTTTCTAAAGTAATTTATGGACATTTACATGGGGAACATATTTTTTCGATGGGTTTGCAAGGAAATCATAACGGTGTTAATTATTATTTAGTATCTGCAGATTATATGGATTTCAAATTGAGATTTATTTTATAGACAACATCTCATATGGGATGTTGTCTATAAAATAAGTTAGAATGAAGCAGTTGCTTCAATAATCATTTCTTTTAATGTATTTTCATCAAGATTTTCTAAATCTTCATCCATTCGTTGGATTTCTAAATCATTATAAGTGGGATCAAAAGAAGCTTCAAAACCAATAGTAATTTGATCTTCTAAGACAGCTTCGCCTTCAATTAGCCAAATATCCTCTTCTTTATCGATACTAATAATATTTACATCTGTAACCTTTAATAAAGTTGCCATATATGGTTCTCCTTTCTATCCTCTTTTAATTTTAAAATAAAGTGTTATTGTATCGAAATCATATACTGAAAGGGGCACTAAAATGATTCGTACCATTTTATTTGTAATTTATCTTGTACTACTTTTATTATATTCTCTTGTATATTTAGTATACTATAAGATTTTAGGGATTTTAGGTTTACATGAAAAAAGGAAACAAGCTGTTCAGCGTTGGGTTGCTCGCTGGTCAAGAAGTTTAATAAAAATTGCTGGAGGACATGTGGAAATAGAAGGAATCGAACATCTAAATACATGTGAAAATGTATTATTCGTTAGTAACCATCAAAGTTATTTTGATATTTTGCTTTTACTAGGATTTATTCCTAAAGAGAAAGCTTTTATCGCAAAAATAGAAACAAAAAAAGTACCTATTCTTAGAACTTGGATGGGATTAATTGACTGTATTTTTATGGATCGCAAAGATGTAAGACAGTCGTTGCAAGCTATTTTAAAAGGAATTGAATATTTACAAAAAGGACATTCTTTAGTTATTTTCCCAGAAGGAACTCGCAGCAAAAGTTCTAAGATGAATTCTTTTAAAAATGGAAGTATGAAGTTGGCAACAAAGTCTAATGTATGGATTATTCCTATTACTTTAGATGGGTCGTATAAATTTTTTGAAGAAAAAAATAGAATCCAGCCTGCATCTGTTAAAGTTATTATTCATCCTCCTATTGATCCCTCACGCTTACCAGAAGAACAACGCAAACATTTAGCAAAGGATTTACAAATGCAAATAGAAGAAAAAATTCAAGAATAAAGGGTGTTTATATGTATCTACCTGAACAATTTATACAACGAATGCAAAAACAACTTGGAGATGAATGGGAAGATTATTTACAAACATTTGGTCAAAATCGTTATTATGGACTACGAGTAAATCCCTTAAAAGTTTCACCTCAACAGTTTAAAAAGATTTCACCTTTTTCTTTAGAACCAATACCATGGTGTGAAGAAGGTTTTTATTATAAAGAAGATCAGGTTCCTTCTAAACATCCATATTATCATGCAGGTTTATATTATATTCAAGAACCGAGTGCTATGGCTCCAGGAGCCATTTTAGATATACAGCCAGGAGATAGGGTCTTGGATTTATGTGCAGCACCCGGCGGAAAGAGTACTCAATTAGGAGCACGCTTAAAGAATCAAGGAGTTTTAGTCAGTAATGATGTAAGTTCTACGCGGGCGAAAGCTCTTTTAAAGAACATTGAACTTTTTGGTATTCGAAATGCTATTATCATTAGTGAAACTCCTGAAAATCTTTCAAAGCGATTTGAGGAATACTTTAATAAAATATTGGTAGATGCACCTTGTTCAGGGGAAGGGATGTTTCGTAAAGATCCAGGAGCTATTAAAAGTTGGGAAAGTTATGGAGTAAAACATTGTTGTCAATTACAAAGAAATATTTTGAAAGAAGCTGCAAAGATGTTAAAACCTGGGGGTCTTTTATTATATTCCACTTGTACTTTTTCACCTGAAGAGAATGAAGGAATGATAGAAGAGTTTTTAAAAAATCATATGGATTTTAAAATTGTTCCAATTGAACCTGCAGAAGGTTTTAAGAAAGCACAACCCCAGTGGGTTGGTGGAAGAGAGCAAATAGAAGGTTGTGTTCGTCTTTGGCCTCACAAAATAAAGGGAGAAGGACATTTTGTTGCCTTATTACAGAAACAAGGAGAAGAAAGTATTTCAATTTTTTCAAATAAAAGCAAACAAGCAGAGAACAAGGAAGAAGAAAAAGAAAAATTTCATGAATATACTCTTTTTATTAAAAAGAGCATAAAAGATCCTTCTTTTTTACAAGGAAATCTTCAAATGAATGGGAATCAACTACTATTACTTCCCGAAGGAATTCCTTCGTTAAAAGGACTTCATATCCTAAGGAGTGGNTGGTATTTAGGCGATTTGAAAAAAAATAGATTTGAACCTTCTCAAGCTTTTGCTATGGGATTATTGAAGAAGAATGTATGTCAAGTAATTGATTTTTCTATTGATGATCCTCAAGTTATTCGATATCTAAAAGGAGAGACATTACCAGTTCAAGGAGAATCAGGTTGGAACCTAGTTTGTGTTGAGAGTTATCCGTTAGGATGGGGAAAATTACAAAATGGAAGATTGAAAAATAAATATTTACCTAGCTGGAGATGGATGTGATCGAAATAAAAAAACTTAGAATTGATAAAATTTTATCTTCGATGGGAATAGGAAGTCGTAAAGAAGTAAAGAAATATATTAAAAATGGATTGGTAAAAATTAATGGAGAGATTATTCAGGATCCAGGATTCCTACTAAATCCCCATATGCAAGAAATTGTTTTTCAAGGTGAAGAAATTAGATACCAACAGTTTCGTTATTATATGCTTAATAAACCTGCTGGAGTTATATCTGCTACAGAAGACAAACATGATCGTACTGTTATTGATTTATTAGCCCCTCAAGAGCGGCAAGATCTATTTCCAGTGGGACGTTTNGATAAGGATACAGAAGGATTACTGTTATTGACTAATGATGGAAAGTTAACCCATAATTTATTATCCCCTAAAAAAAGAATTCCTAAAACTTACTTTGCAAAAGTTCAAGGACAAGTAACAAAAGAAGATCAAATTGCTTTTGAAATAGGAGTAGTATTAGAAGATGGTTATCAAACTTTACCAGCTCAATTAGATATTCTTTCTTCAGGAGATATTTCGAAAGTAGAAATAACTATTTACGAAGGGAAATATCATCAAATAAAGAGAATGTTTTTAAGTAGAGGACAAAAAGTTCTTTATTTACAAAGATTATCCATGGGAAATTTAAAGTTAGATGAGAATCTTGCTACTGGAGATTATCGTCCACTTACTCAAGAGGAAATAGAAAAAATAATAGTATAATCTTTATAAAAAATAAAGGAGAAAAATGATGAGATATCAAGTTCGGCAACATATATTTTCTTTCCGAGATCGTTTTACAATAAAAGATGAATATGATCAACCTCAGTATGTTGTAGAAGGAAAGTTTTTTACTGTAGGAAATAAATTAACTTTATTCAATGTAAAGGGAGAGGAAGAAATTTATATAGAACAAAAATTATTCCGTTTTCTTCCAGAATACTATTTTTATAAAAAAGGTAAACATATAGCTACTATTAAAAAGGAATTTACTTTTTTTAAGCCTAAGTTTCATATTGCTAGTGTTAAAGGAAANTATGAAATTCAAGGAANTGTTTTNGCTNATGATTTTCAAATTTTAAACCATCAAGAAGTTGTATGTACTATTAGTAAAAGATGGTTTTCTTTTGCAGATACTTATGGAGTAGAAATTAAAGAGGATGAAGATCCTAGTTTTATGTTAGCACTAGTCATCATTTTAGATCAAGTTTATCATGAAGAAACTAATCATAGCACCAATCACTCTTCATAAAGGCAGAAGAAGTCCTAAGCTTAGATCTAAGAATTTTATTTGTAAATGATACAGTATAAAATAAATTTTGATATGCAGATCTTTAGATCATAAAAGAACTCTACTTTTAATAGAGTTCTTTTTCTAGTTCTTCAATTTCTTTTATCCATATATCTACATTGGCATCACTAGGCATTACCCAAGCGCCACGTGGGGAGAGAGAAATAGATCCAATGGCTGGTCCATCAGGTAGGCAAGAACGTTTAAATTGTTGAGAAAAAAAACGTCGATAAAAAGTTTTTAGCCAGTATAAAATTGTTTTTAGATCATATTGTTCTTGGAATGCATGCTGGGCTAAATAGAAAATTTTACTAGGTGAAAATCCAAATCGTATTATATAATATAGGAAAAAATCATGAAGTTCATAAGGACCAACTAAATTTTCGGTTTTTTGGTAAATGTCTCCTCCAAGAGTTGGGGGAAGAAGCTCTGGACTAACTGGAGTATCAATAATATCGAATAAGGTTTTTTGAAGTACAGAGTTGGATGTTTGTTCAGCACTCCATTGTACCAATTGCTTAACTAAAGTTTTAGGTACTCCGGTATTTACAGCATACATAGACATATGATCCCCATTATATGTGGCCCAGCCCAAGGCTAANTCTGATAAATCTCCTGTTCCAATAACTAATCCTTGTTCTTTATTAGCGATATCCATTAATATTTGAGTCCGCTCTCTCGCTTGAGCATTTTCGTAAGTAATATCATGAACAGTAAGATCATGGCCTATATCCTTAAAATGTTGCAGAATAGCTTCACGAATGGAGATTTCAAAATTAGTAATATGAAGAGTGTCCATGAGAGTAAGGGAATTAGCATATGTTCGATCTGTTGTACCAAAGCCAGGCATTGTAATTCCAATAATATTTTTACGAGGAATTTTCAACTGATCAAAAGCTTTGACAACAACTAGCAACGCAAGTGTAGAATCTAGCCCACCTGAAATTCCAAGAACCACTTTGCGAATATTTGTATGTTCTAATCTTTTAATAAGGCCGTAACTTTGGATATTAAAAATTTCAGAACATCTTTCATTGAATTCTTCCTCAGAAGGTATAAAGGGGTGGGGAGAAGGGGGTGGACATAGTTTTACTATTTTTTGGGGGCTTAATTTAAAATTTATTTTTTTAAATTCGCGTAAAGATAAAGGATAGTTCTGGATACATTGTTTGAATAATGAATTTTTCTTCCTTTCTTGTATTATTTTATGAAGATCTATATCTGCATAGGTTAAAGATGCTTCAAAAGAACGATTTATTTTAAGGCATGTATTGTTTTCTACAATAAAAGAAGAGCCGATGAATACTTTGTCTGTAGTAGATTCGCCAACACCAGCAGAGGTGGATAAATATCCAGTGTTACATCGTGCAGATTGTTGTTGAATTAAAGATCTAAGATAATCATAGGATCCAATGGAGGTTGGTAAAGCATGGGAATGTATGATTAAGGTAGCACCATTAAGGCATAAAAAGGTGCTAGGAGGAATCGGTGAATAAATGTCTTCTCCAACTTCAATACCAATGCCTATTTCAGATTGATGTATGTCTTGGAAAATTAAATTTGTACCAAAAGGTATTTGTTGTTCACAAAGGGTTATTGTATCTAGAGAATATGCATTAGGAGCAGTAAACCATCTTTGCTCTTGTGTAGACAAGAAAGTTTTAGGAATGGATCCTAAAATTAATCCTTTATGTAAAACGAGAATACAATTATATAATTGATTTTCAATCAATAAAGGTATACCTACACTAATAAGCATATCAATATTTTTAGTATATTCAAGTAAACGAGTCAATTGGTTCTGACTGTTTTTTAATAAAGAATCTTGATGAAATAAATCTCCACAAGTGGCACCTGTAATAGAAAGCTCAGGAAAAGCAAGAATTTGAATGTTATTTCTTGTGGCATCTTCAATTAACTTTATTATTTCATCTGTATTATATACACAATTACCTACGATTCCTTTAGGAATGGCACTTCCTACTCTTATATAGCCAAAACTCATTTTTTTCACTCCTTATCCATTAGTTAACAATTATATAGTATCATATGGGTTATGGTATATCAAAGAATTTTTTATTCTCTTCATGTATTGTTATTTTTTGAAATTTTGTTACAATAATAGAGAAGAATGTTTTAAAGTGACGAAACTTTAATATAAAAGGGGGATCTTATATTGGATATGAAAATGAAAATGGGACGTCAAAAAAATATTGCACTTATTGCTCATGATAATAGAAAACAAGATTTAGTGGAATGGGTTAAAAAAAACAAAGACGTATTAAGTCAACATTTTTTATATGGAACAGGCACCACAGGAGCTTTAATTGCTCAAAAAACAGGTTTACCAGTGAGAACATACAAAAGTGGACCTTTAGGTGGAGATCAGCAAATTGGAGCTAGAATTGTAGAGGGAGATATTGATTTTCTCATTTTCTTTTGGGATCCTTTAGAAGCACAGCCTCATGATCCAGATGTAAAAGCATTATTGCGTATAGCTGTTTTATGGGACATTCCCGTTGCTAATAATCAAGCGAGTGCAGATTTTATCTTTACTTCTCCTTTGGTTCATGAGGAATATGAAAGATTAATTATAGACTATACGAAAAGAAGAATAGAAAATGATAAATAAAATTTTTACAATTTCAAAAATAGAGTAGAGAAGAAGACTTCTCTACTCTATTTTTGAAATGTATAAGTTTACAATGAATGTATAGTTAGTATAGTACTTAAATTTTTACAAATAGACTAAAATCTTCTAAAGAGTCCTATTACTTTACCTAAAATATTTACTTCCTGTAATATAATAGGAGCCATAGTAGGATTTTCTGGTTGTAAACGAATATAGTTAGACTCTTTAAAAAAACGTTTTACTGTTACAGAATCTTCGATTAAAGCAACAACAATATCTCCATTTTCAGCTGTATGTTGTTTTCGAACCAAAATCTGATCATGATCATAGATGCCTGCTTCGATCATACTATCTCCTTGTACCCGGAGCATATAAACGGTATCATTATTTACATATTCTATAGGTAGTGGAAAATAGTCTTCAATATTTTCTACTGCTAAAATTGGTTCACCTGCTGTTACTTTTCCAATGATAGGGACATTCACTAACTCCCTACGATTGCCAATAAAGGATTCATCTAATATTTCAATGGCTCTAGGCTTGGTAGGGTCTCTACGAATATATCCCTTTTTTTCAAGTCTTTCTAAGTGACCATGAACAGTAGAAGTAGATTTTAATCCTACAGCTTCACAAATTTCACGAACAGAAGGAGGATAACCTTTATTTAAAATTTCTTGTTTTAGAAAATCAAGAATTTTTTTTTGTTGCTCACTTAATTTATTAGACATAAAATCACCTCGCATTTCATAGTTTATATCAACAGATCGTGTCATGATATCACAATACATATTATACCATAAGAATAAATACAATTCAAACGAATGTTCGTTTTTTTTACAAAAAAGCATTGACAAAGAATAGATGTTCTCATATAATTCAATTATACAAACTAACGTTCGAGGTGATTCTAATGAAATCTTATGTATTATTCCAAAACAAAAGCCGTTTTATCTTAATTTTAGTTTTAATTCTTTTTGTAGTTCAGATTATTTTGACTTTAAGTTTAGGAATTCCGAATGTGAAAGGTGCAACGGAACAACCTGTTTGTACTTATTTTTATTCTATTCAAATTCAACGTGGTGATAATTTATGGACCATTGCTCAAACCTATAAGCCTAAAGNAGAAAATATCTACAGTTATATAGAACGTATTAAAAAGTTAAATCAAATAAAAAGTAATCGTATTTATGCAGGAGATCATTTAATTATTCTTATTGAAAAAAAAGATTCATACTAAGTATTAACTTTTTCGTAGTTTTATAATTCGAGCAGCTTGTCTTCGACGTTCATCTTCAATTTGGGCATAATGTTTTCGAGTTGTATTCACATCTTTGTGTCCTAAAACATCAGCAACTAAATAAATATCCCCTGTTTCTCGATATAGATTAGTTCCATAAGTGCTACGTAATTTATGAGGAGAAATATTTTTCAGAGTAGTTACTCGTTGTGCATATTTTTTTACTAAATTTTGGATTGCACGTACACTTAATCTTCGGTTTTGTAAAGAAAGAAAAAGTGCTTGCTCATGACCAGTGATAGTTTTTTGATTCATTCTTTCTTTTAAATAATCTTGAAGTGCTAACTCTACTTCTTCACCAAAGTAAATGATTACTTCGTCTCCTCCTTTACGAACAATTTTTAGTCCATTTACATTAAAATCAATATCATCAATATTCAAACCTGCACATTCTGAGACTCGAATACCAGTACCCAATAGTAAAGAAACAATAGCAAGATCTCTTTTTTTAGTATGTTCATGATATTTTTTTTGTGTTTCTGTAAGAGATTCTCCTGATTCTACCTCATCTAACAATCTAGCCACTTCATCTACTTCCAATCGAATGATATTTTTTTCTTTAATCTTAGGCATATCTACTAAAGAAGGTGGATTGGTCTTGATTTTTCTTTTTTTATAAAAATATTGAAATAAGGTTCGTAAAGAAGCCAATTTCCTAGCTTTACCTCTTTCATCATTCTGATATTCGATATATTTTGTAGGATCTTCTGGATGTGGCTTTTTATAAAAATTAAGATATTCTAAAAACATTTCTATATGGTCTGGTGTAATTAGATCTAGATCTTGAATTTTTAGGTCTTTTATTGTTTTCATTTTAAATGAAGGGTGAATATCAATTATGTATTCAAAGAAGATTCGAAGATCATAGGCATATCCAATACGAGTTTTGGGTGAAGTAGTAGGCTCAATTCCTCTAAAAAATTCAAAGGCAAAAGGAGGTAAAGAGTCTAATAACATACGTAATTGTAATGCATTTTTTTGTTTTTGAAGTTCATGAAAATTATTTTGTACCATCATTGACACCTCATATATTATGATTATATCTATATTATATCATATCAGAATAAATATAAATCAAATTTTCCCTAAAAAGAGATTGACATAAACACATTATTGCATTATTATAATATACAGTTTCAATATTATTTTAAGGAGGATTACAATGGCAAAGAGAAAGTCACATATGCAATGGTCATGGGTTATTATTGTTCTTTTTTTCACATTATCAATTGTAGACATTCGTTTTGGAATACTAGGTTTTGCATGTATGGCAGCTCCTATGTATCATGCTTTAAAAGGTAGAGGGAAAATACATTGTTCCAGCTATTGTCCTAGAGGTTCTTTTTTAGGAAAGTTTTTATCCAAAATTTCTTTTCAAAATACATTGCCAAAATGGATGCGATCAAAACAATTTAAAAATGTATTATTACTTATGATGATTACCTTATTTTCTTTTTCTTTATATCATGCAGGTTGGAATTATAGGAATATTTCTTTTGCGGTATTTCGTTTTATGCTTGCTTCTTTTATTATAGGAATTTTAATTGGGATCTTTTTTAAGCCAAGGAGTTGGTGCCAAATTTGTCCCATGGGACATGCTACTGGTTTGATTAAAGGAGCTTTGGAAAAAGAATAACAAAAAAAGTTGTCTATTACCTTTTTGATGTAGATTTGATTTAGAATCTATGGATATTAAAAAGGAATAGATAACTTTTAGTGTGTTTATATATATATATATATATGATTTAAAAGTGAGTCCATCCTTTGATGGAACTAGTATTAATTGCTTTAAACAAACGATTTGTAAGGCCAGGGTTTTCTTCGTTTAATTTTTTAATAAGAGACTTCATATATTCCCTTTTTGTATGTCCATTAGCTGTACAAGGATTCTTTACAACTGGTAAATTTTCTTTTTGAGCAAAATCAATAATATCTTTTTCAGGAATATAAATCAAAGGACGAATGGAATAAAGTTGTTTTCGATCTAAATATGTTACTGGGGCAAATGTATGGATACGGCTTTCAAAAAATAAACATAAAAATAGAGTTTCTACCACATCATCCTTGTGATGGCCTAGAGCAATTTTATTACATCCTAATTGGAGTGCAGTATCATGAAGAACTCCTTTACGCATTTTAGCACATAAAGAACAAGGATTTTTTTCTTTTCGTTCTTCAAAGATAATTTCAGCAATATCAGTTTTAGGTATCGTATAGCGTATCTCTAAACTATCACATAATTTTTGTATGGGACTTAGATCCATTCCTGGGAATCCCATATCTACTGTGATGGCTTCTAGTTCAAAGGATCTAGGATAAAAACGTTGTAAGCCTTTTAATGCCTTTAAAAGAGCAAGACTATCTTTTCCGCCTGAAACACCTACAGCAATTCGATCCCCTTCCTGAATCATTTGATACTTATCAACAGCTTTTCTTGTATAGCTAAGAAGTAGTTTCATATTCATGTTGATCTTCCTTCCAGTTTTTCATTAGAATTAATGCAATCTATTTTTCATTATAATAATTTTTCTATGGGGTTGCAAGGAAAATAATATAAAGCCTGTAGGGATAGTTGTATATTTGGATAAAGTGTTAGTTAGGTACTTTGAGAGCAGATGATTTTTATGGTAAAATAAGAAGAGGGGAGAAGAGGTCTTTAAGAGGAGGAAAGCCATGTCATTAGAA
>JGI24707J26582_10002835_pt1 | contig 12829 bp, 11 predicted proteins | sample BioPla1DNA1_FD_26582 | JGI IMG/M metagenome (IMG submission 26582) | reverse complement strand
GTAAAATTGTTTTTTCTACTGAAAAAGATACATTGCTCGAACAATATGCTCTCATCAAAGGTGGTTCCCAGGTACGTGAAAAAATTGTCAACACCGGCAAAATTCAAGGTTTGCTTAATTCAAAAGTCGGTTTTTCGGCTCTAACCAATGAGAGAAACTGGTTTATAAAAAACCAAATTCCCGGTATTCTGATCGAAAGAGCTTCCTTGGAAGAGATTATGGTTCACTATATCAGGGGGGATAAAGAAAATGTTCAGCCTGCTTTACAGAGACTTTAAAATATTAAAAAAAACGTGGACTTTCTATTTTGGCTTGTTATACTTTCTTTTTCTGCTGCCCGTTACGCAGAAAGGCTCATTTTTCACGCAAACATATTTGCAATACTTCTTGTTTATATATTTCAGTTACCTGATTTTTGCCTACCTGACGGCTTATGATTATAAATATAATGCATTAACCTTTATTCCGGCTTTGCCGATAACAAAAAAGGATATTGTTGCTGCCAGATACCTCTTAGCCGGTATTACTTTTCTCCTTTGCCTAACACTGCAGCATATAGCCAAGGCAATAATCTTGCTTAAAGATAACCAGGCAATTATATTCAACCAGCTGGTCAATTACGCACACATTGGTATGATCTTTATAGCCTTTAGCCTGTTTTTTAGTATCATCATACCTCTTTATTATAAACTCGACTACCAGGCAACCAGGTGGGTAATGTATATTGCCATGTTGTTAACGGTGGCCGTAACCGGTATGCTGACAGGAATTATTCCCAACCCAAACCAGCCCTGGTTTCTCTTAACAGCATTGGGCACTGGACTATTTTTGCTGTTGTTTTCCTTTCGCTTTTCGGTTCGGATCCTGGAAAATAAGAATTTATAGGCGGGTTAAAAATGTTAAGTATTATTATCGCCAACTCAGCAGAAAAACCAATTTACCAACAAATCGTTGATCAGATTACCGAGCAAATTATACAAGGTGAATTAACTGCCGGAGAAATGCTTCCTTCCATTAGAGCACTGGCTAAAGAATTAAAAGTCAGCGTCATTACGACCAAAAGAGCATACGAGGAACTGGAAAGAGCCGGCTATATTGAAACTGTTGTCGGGAAAGGAACATTTGTTTCCGGCATGAATAAGGAATTAATCAGAGAACGGCAAATGGGATTAATTGAAAACGAACTGACAAAAATAATCAAAGATCTTAAACGCCTGGGTTTATCCAAAAAAGACCTGCAATATTTAGTTGATTTGCTCTGGGATTAACAGTCTTCACAACTCCTTTCTCTTACGTCAGTACTTTGGCCATGCGTGCCAAAGCTTCGTCCAAAATACTGCGGGTTGTGGCAATATTCATGCGCATAAACCCTTTACCCTCTTCACCAAAAAGTGTGCCGTCTTCCAGCAGCACCTTGGCTTCATGGACAATGCGGCGCACAAGTTCTTCCTGGGGAAAACCATAGGCAGTAAAATCAAGCCAGGCCAAATAGGTTCCCTCAAGAGGCACCAGTTTAACTTTTGGCAAGTGCTTTGCCAAAAAAGACTGCANAAANTTAATATTNTCATCAAGATATGCCAAGACAGCCTCCAGCCATTCTTCGCCATGTGTATAAGCTGCTTGGGCGGCAACTATGGAGAGCGCATTGGGGCCGTTAATGCTCAAGCGGTCGCGCACATACGCATACCATTTATCTCTAATTTCAGGGTCGTGGATAATAATATTGGCAAGCTGCAGTCCGGCCAAATTAAAAGTTTTACTCGGTGCTGTTGTAGTAATGATGCGCTCTTTCTGCTTGGGAAATAGCTTTTCCAAAGGAGTGTGTATGACGCCTTTACGTACAAGATCGAAATGAATTTCATCAGAAATTATGAAAACATTATGCTGAAAACAAATATCTCCCAGAGTCTGAAGCTCCTCTTTACTCCAAACCCTGCCCACAGGGTTATGCGGGGAACAGAGAATGAGGAGCTTGTTTTTCGGATCTTTGGCTTTTAGTTCTAAATCTTCATAATCCATGCTGTATGTGCCGCTTTGGTAAAGCAGGGGATTGTTAACAACTTTACGGCCATAAACTTCAATTTTACTTTTAAAGGGGTAATAAACCGGAGGTTGGATAATGACGCCGTCTCCCGGTTCAGTCAGCAAATCTATCAGATAACCAATGGCAGGAACTACACCCGGGCTGAAAACTATGGAAACAGAATCAACATTCCAGTTAAAACGGCGCTGAAACCAGCCGCAAACAGCCCGGTAATATTCACTGGTATGATGGCTACTGTAGCCAAAAATCGCACGGTCCACCCTTTTATGTAGTGCCTCGAGAATTGGCTGTGCGCAGGGAAAATCCATATCGGCAACCCACATGGGAATTGTTTCAGGTGTTGCCTTGGGCTCAAACATCTGCATAAACTCCCATTTTACACTGTTAGTCTGATCCCGGCTAACAAATGTATCAAAATCGTATACCAACGATATCACTCCTTAATAACACTTCATGTTGCTATAAGCATTCAACCTATGGCTGCTTAATCCTCTCAAAAGCAGTCAAAAACCTACTTTATCTCCCTATTATCATGTTTGCAAAGTAAAACTGCAGCAAAAGAAAAACCGCTCTTTTCGCGAGCGGAATGGTAAACTAATTTATTTTTGGTCTCAACAAAGTCTTGCAGTCTGAACATTCAACTCTTTCAGCCGTAACACCGGCACGAACTTTGCCGCAGCGGCAAATCCAACCTTTTATGGTGGCAGGATTGCCATAAACAATAGCATGAGCAGGCACATTTTTTGTCACTACCGCCCCTGCCCCTACCAGGGCATATTCACCTACCACAATACCACAACGAATTGTAGCATTGGCGCCTATGGAGGCACCTCTTTTAACCAGTGTTTTTTCATAATGAGTAGATGCATTGCGCGGGTAAGCACTACGGGGAGTACTTACATTGGTAAAAACCATACTGGGGCCGCAAAACACATCATCTTCCAAAGTAACACCCTCATAAACACTGACATTGTTTTGTATTTTTACATTGTTGCCGATGCGAACATTACTAGCAATAAAGACGTTTTGGCCGATTTTGCAATTTTGGCCGATTACTGCCCCCATAATATGGCTGTAGTGCCAGACTTGTGTACCGTCTCCTATTTGCGCATCCTCATCAATCCAAGCAGATTGATGAGCAAAATAGTTTTTTTGCAATTTCGTTTTCTGTAAGCTTGCCGAGGCTCGCTCCAGTATCTCAATTACAGCCACTCCCGATTCAGCATCGGTCAGGGGTTTGCTCCGCGTCTGAATACAGTCAAGAAAATGCAAGATTTCTTTTTCTAAAAGGTCTGTTTTTGTAAACTTAAATTCTTCTGTGCCGTTATCAAAGATTTCTAAGTTCTCTTCCTGCAAAATACCTTTGCGGTGGAGTACGATAGTATCATTATTTTCATCATAAACGAGCATACCTTTTGTGCCGATAATAATCATTTTGCGCTCATCTTCCGGCCACAACCAACTTAAATGCACATGGGCATGCACATTATTGGCAAAATGTAAATAGAGGTGGATATTATCTTCCCTTTGTGCCTGTAACAACTTCTGCCCTACTGCATTAATTTCTGTAACTTTAGCTTTTACTAAAGATAAAAGCACTGCCAAATCGTGGGGAGCAAAACTCCAGAGCACATTTTCATAATTGCGTATTGTCCCCAGTTTTGCTCTTTTCATGTCAATGCAAAGCAAATCCCCAAGGATTTTATTCTCAATAAGCTCTTTAATTTTTTGGATGGCGGGTTTATACAGCAAAAGATGCCCCACCAGCAAAACTCCCCTGTTCTTTTCTGCTATTTTATGAAGTGTTTTTGCTTCTGAGACAGATAAAGTCATTGGTTTTTCCAGCAAAACATCTTTATTAGCCAGTAAAATCTCTTGTGCAATTTGGTAGTGAGTATGGGCAGGTGTAGCAACCACAAAGGCGTCTATCGCGGGATTGGTTAATAGCTTTTTGTAATCATCTGTAATATAAAGCTGCGGATATAATGACGCATATTTTTCCCGGACAGACGCCTCTTTTTCTGCCAAAGCGGCCAGCACACCTAATTTTTCCAGCACTCTAAGATAGTTTTTTCCCCAGTTACCGGCTCCTATGAGGGCTATTTTATTTTTTTTCATATTAATACAACCTTTTGTTCAATATCTTTCAGACCTTTTGTGGCATTGCGGGTGTCAACAATTTTCCTGGCTTTTTCAATTAACCATTGGTAATTGATAACCGAATGATCCGTTGTAATGACAACAAGATCTGACGAGCTTACCACTTCTTCCTCCAGCGGTACGGATATAAATTTTTGGGAAAAAATTTCTACTGCTTCAATGTAAGGATCATGATAGCAAATTCCCATACCGTCCTTTAGCAATAACTCCGCTAGCGCTATAGCCGGTGATTCCCGGGCATCATTTATATCTTTTTTGTAAGCCATGCCCATGAGTAAAATTTTGGCCCGTGCCGGAACTACTCCTAAACTGTTCAGGGCACGCAGGATGATTTCCCGGATATAGTAAGGCATTTTCCTGTTGATTTCACCGGCAATGCTGATAAAACGAGTATAAAAACCATATTCACGTGCTTTCCATTCCAAGTAATGCGGATCTACCGGGATACAATGTCCCCCGACCCCCGGTCCCGGATAAAAAGGCATTATACCAAAAGGTTTTGTATAAGCGGCATCAAGCGTTTCCCAGACACTAATCTTCATTTGGTCACATAAAAGCATCAATTCATTAACTAAAGCAATATTGACGGCACGAAAAGTATTCTCGTACACTTTAGCAAGCTCTGCTATCTTTATTTCCGAAACCGGAAAAATTTTTTCTGTAATCTGCTCATAAAAGAAAACGCCAACTTCCAACGAATCCGGTCCAATTCCCCCCACAATTCTGCTCAACTGTTTGGTACCGTAATTACCATCCCCGGGATCCACTCTTTCAGGCGAATGACATAAGTAAAAATCTCTTTCCGCCTTTAAACCGGAGCTTTCCAAAAGAGGCAGAACAATTTCCTCAGATGTCCCGGGATAAACGGTAGATTCCAGACAGATAAGCTGCCCCCTTCTAAGACGCCGGGCAATTTCCCTGACAGAATTTTTTATATGCTGCAAATCGGGTGCCAAGTTACTGGACAACGAAGTAGGTACACAAATAACAATAACATCCATTTGCCCAAGGTCGGAAAAATCAACTTGTGCGGAAACTTTACCTGCTGCAACAAACTTTTTTAGCTCTCCCTTTTCATCAGTACCCAGGATATAGTTTTCACCCCGGTTAAACTTTTGCACACGCTCTTTATCAATATCAATGCCAAGCACGGAAAATCCTTTGCGGGCAAAGTCTAAAGCATTGGGTAAACCCACATAACCGAGGCCGATGATACAAACTTTTGTTTCTCTATTGCTTATTTTCTTTTTTAGCGTTTCCTTCAGTGTTTGGTCCATTAATTGTTGTTCACTCCCTTTATGCAATCAAATTACGAAGCAGCTTCACTAAAGGGTTTAACAATATATAATATGTTTTCATATGAATGAGGTGTGACGAATTTGCTGCCGGAAAGTACAGACTTCAAAGAGAAGCAGCTGATAGAATAAATAAGCAAGCAAGACGCATCACGTTCTTTTCAATGATGCATCTTTCATATCATTTAGGGAGTGCCACCCCTGCGGCAGGCCAACAGCCCTGACCACCCCGCACTTAAGCGGGCCTGTCCCTTAAAAACCCAATTTGCCAGGAAAGAAATCATGTTAGGCCTGATATAATTTCCTGGTATACAAAAAAAAGTTGCAGATTAGGCAAAGAAATCTGCAACTTTTTTTGTTATAGAATTTATTTCTTCATCTGTTAATTCCGGATACATAGGCAGAGATAAAACTTGTGTACATGTCTTTTCTGCGACTTCAAAGTCTCCTTGTTTATAACCTAGGTGAGCAAATGCTTTTTGTAAGTGTAAAGGGACAGGATAATAAACTGCAGTGCCAATCCCGTTTGCCGACAGGTAATTTTTTAATTCATCACGCCGATCTGTCCGTATTGTGTATTGATGATATACATGAAAAACATGATCCGGTGCCGTAGGGCAAATTAAGGCTGAACTGTCGTTCACTATATTTTGTAAAAGCGTTGTGTACAGCCCGGCAATTTCACGCCTGCGCTCTGTCCATTGGGGTAAATATTTTAACTTTTTATTTAAAATTGCCGCCTGCAGTTCATCTAAACGACTGTTACAGCCAATATAATCGTGATAATATTTAATCTTTGCTCCATGCACTCTAAAAACTTTTATTTTTTCCGCTATTTCTTCATCATTGGTGACTACCATACCGGCATCCCCAAAAGAGCCTAGATTTTTTGTGGGGAAAAAACTAAAACAACAGGCATCACCCAGAGAACCGACTTTTTTCTTTTTGTATTCGGCTACAATTGCTTGTGCCGCATCTTCTATGACTTTTAAATGATAAGCTTTTGCTATTTCAGCAATCTCATCCATTTCAGCAGGACAGCCATACAGATGCACAGGTAGAATAGCTTTTGTTTTGGAAGTAATTTTCTCCTCAATGAGGCTTGGATCTATATTCATAGTCTCTGCACAAATATCAACAAATACCGGAGTGGCACCCGTTCTGCTGATGGAACCCGCCGTGGAAAAAAAAGTAAAAGGCGTGGTTATTACTTCGTCTCCCGGACCTATGCCGCAAGCTAAAAGTGTTAAATAGAGTGCATCACTACCATTAGCAACACCTATGCCATATTTTGCCTGGCTAATCTGTGCTATTTTCTTTTCTAAGGTGGCAACATTTTCCCCCAGGATAAACATTCCGCTTTCTATTACTTCTGTTAGAGTGGTTACCAGCTCATCTTTTAGCGCATTATTCTGCCTGACCAAAGTAAAGCTGGGAATGAATTGCTGCTCCTCTGCCAAATCTGCTCCTCCTCTCTTTTTATACGGCAATATATTATATGGGGTAATGCAGAAATTGCTATCTGGCTCTCTATAAAGACGTATTCACAAATACAGTTGAATTTACATACTGTATATCAAATTCGAGTTGCTCTTTGAAGAAACTGTAGGAGCTAAAACAAATGAGTAATTTAAAGTTTCTACCTGCAGGCACAGCTAAAACAGAAAAAAATTTTCTGTTTGCAGTCAGGACTTTTGACGGTGATTACGACTCTGCCCTGTATTTAAATGAAAAACAATTGAATTTTTTTGCACAAAGACCGGGAAATAAAATTACTTTGCAAATTGGCAGCAAAAAAGCAACAGTCAGGATAAAAAAACAAACATTTGATACCAGGGAAAAAATTTTGTATTTGTCAAAGGATGTTTTTGAGCATTTTCCTTTTTCCTTTGATATCCCTTTACTACTAAGCTTCTCTAACAAAAAAATAATTTGTCTGGGGCCCAGTATCGGCATCACCATAAAAGATAAGACACTTAGCACTGTGAAATCGGATTCGGCCTTGGTAAAACGTGCTTTACTGGCAAAAAAATACGGAATCCTGTTTTATTGTTTTGCCCTTGAGCAGGTAAATTGGCAGCAAAATATAGTTCGCGCCTTTCAATTAAATCACGATGATACTAAATGGCTTGAAGTGCTGGTACCTGTGCCCCAAGTGATATATGACATGGGCTCTTATCCAAAACCGCAAACCGTTAAAAGTTTCGCTAAAAAGGGCAATGTCACTTCCCTGCTTTGGGTCAATAAAACTCGTTCAATCAGTAAATATAAAGCCTACCTGGCTTTAAATAGTTCCAAGCAGACAAAATTATTAGTGCCGGACACGGCCCTTTTAAACAAAACCACCTTGGAGGAATATTTAGAAAAATATAGTTTTTGCTATATCAAGCCGGATTTTGGCAGAAACGGGCGTTATGTTTACCGTCTACAAAAAAGTAAAAAAGGATATTTATGCAAAGCCGGCGGCAGCAAAGTAAAGTCCCTGCTCTTCCCGCACGCAAAAATTCTTTTTAGCTTTATCAAAAAACACAAAAGAAATTTTATTATTCAACAGGGAATCACTTTATCTCGCCTGGCCATCTTTCCCTTTGATCTGCGTGTTTTAATGCAAAAAAACAGCACTCAAGACTGGCTTCTAAGTGCAGTAAACTTTCGCATTGCACAGCCCGGTGCCATTGTGACAAATTTTGCTCAAGGAGCAAATGATGAACTGGTTTTACCGGGAGAAAAACTGCCATATCCTGGTCTTACCTGGGATGAATTAAATCGTTTTTGTCTCAATGTGATTTTAGTTATAGATAAATTTTTTGGTCCCCTTGGCGAAATAGGTTTAGATGTGGCTTTGGATCATAACGGCAAGTTGTGGCTCCTGGAGGTTAATACAAGACCCAGTAGCACGGCTTATCGCAATGCTGATGCCGCCACCTGTGAGAAAATTTTCGGCACGCCTCTTAAATATGCCATCTCCCTGATCCGGAGGAAACTAGATGAAAACTTTTAAAATTTTTATTTTGGATCATCGCTCTTACTGTATAAACAGTATTGGTGATTCTTTGGCCCAATTAGGCCACCAGGTAAGTTTTCAATCATCCTGGCATGACGAAGAGATTGAAGCCGGGATCGCATATTTTAGACCGGATATCTTGCTTACTGTGGGTTTCAACAGGCGTCTGTTTCGCTACCTTGAAAGAATCCCTGTACTATGCAAAAAATACCGGTTATTTCACATTTATTGGGCAACAGAAGATTTAATCAATCATCTTGACTGGTCCTTAACTTTTATACAACGGGGAAAACCAGACCTGGTTTGGACCATTCATCCTGCCTGTATCGCAAAATATGAAAAGCTGGGTGTTCCGGCTGCATATTTGAATTTTGCCTTTAATCCCAGGATCTTTCCGGCAAAAACAAAGCGGGATAAAGAAATCTATGATCTCACCTTCGTGGGTTCAACCCATATTTTTAAAGAAACGTATCGTATTGAAAGTTTGAAACAGCTTTTATTTCCACTGCTCCAGCAGAAGAAAAAAGTTGATATCTGGGGCATCGGCTGGAAAAAAGAAGCTGCCAAAATAAAAAGTATTTTTGGCTGTACCGTGCCTTCAGAGTGGGTCCATGGTTTTTTGCCTTATAAAAAAACTGCAAATGTATATCGCTCTTCTAAAATTGTCCTTGGTGTTCAAAATGCAGTAGATCAGCTTACGCAAAGAACTTTTGAAATTTTAGGTTCAGGTGCTTTTATGATTACCAATCGGACCAAAGCACTGGAAGAGTTATTTACGGATCAAAAAGAACTAGTCTTCACCAATTCTCCAGAAGAAACACTGGACTTAATTAATTATTTTTTACCTCGCCCTGAATTGCGTTTGAAAATCGGGCAAAATGCACGAAAGAAAATACTGCAGGACCATACCTACAAACAGCGTTTACAAAAAGTCTGGCCGCAAACTCATACTTTAATCTTGCAGCACCAATTTTCTAGCAAAAGTAATTGGCATAAGGTTGATTGTCCATGAGATTAGGAAAAGTTTTAATAACCGGCGGGGCCGGTTTTATTGGCTCACAGTTGTTAAAAAGAATAATACCACACTGTAAACAGATTTTTGTCATTGACGATTTATCTACCGGGCAAATAAGCGCCATACCGAAAACAAATAAAATTAGTTTTTTTAAGTCCTGCATTACAAATATTGATTTGCTGACGGATCTGCTTCCTCACGTAGACTATATCTTTCATCTTGCTTGCTCCAACCTTCTAAAATCGGTGATTAACCTGGAACGCGATTTTTATGTAAACTTTTACGGTGGTTTTACTTTATTGCGTTTGGCGCAAAAATATTGTCTCAATTTAAAGCGTTTTGTCTATACTTCAACCGCTTCTATCTACAGTGATGCAGAGGTTTTACCGACCACAGAAGATCACTATAAAATCCGCTTACCCTATGCGGCCAGCAAATTTGCCACAGAACATTATTGTGCCGTTTATTACCATTTATATAAACTGCCTGTTTGTGTACTACGCTTATCTAATGTTTTTGGTCCCGGCCAAACTACTGAAAATCCCTATTGTGGCGTTGTAGCCAAATTTTTTGCTGCTGCAATGGCTAAAAAACCTCTAATAATTTACGGAGACGGTCAACAAACAAGGGATTTTACCTATATTGATGATGTAATAGATGCAATTTTACTTGCTGCACGCAAAAAAGAAGCTATTGGTCAGGTTTATAATGTGGGCACCGGATGTGAAACTTCAATTCAGGCCTTAGCGGCTGAAATCATGAAAATTACATCCTATGAAAAAGGGGCAGTTATTTATAAACCTGCCAGACCTATTGATATTGTCTTTAGACGGGCAATTGATGCAAAGAAAATACAAAAGGAGCTTTTGTGGAAATCAAACTTCTTACTGACCGAAGGATTACATGCAACTTATCAATGGCTAAGGCGAGGGGATTATTAGTGAGAATTTTTCAGGGAATCATCGAAATTGCCGGACAAATGGGAACCCTGACGGGAGCTTTAAAAAAAATGGGGCATACTGCCGCCGGCTATAATACTTTTCATTCGTATCTAGGTTATCAAAAACATTTGTTTAATACAGATGCAGCTACTATTAGAGATAATTTCAAACAAATCCTTAATTTCTACGATATTTTTCATTTTCATTATGGCACCACTATCTTTCCAGATTATCGGGATTTAAAAATATTAAGAAAAAAAGGCAAAAGAATTATTATGCACCACTGGGGCAATGATGTGCGCTTTCACGATTTGGCACGTCTCAACAACCCCTATGTTTATACGGGTGATTCACCTCCTAACAAAAAGATAAATCGTAAACTTAAAGTCTTATCTAAATATATTCCTGAGGCAATTGTTCAAGATTATGAAGTATTACCTTATGTTAAACCTTACTATAAAAAGGTTCATGTACTACCTTTAGCCGTTGATTTAAGAAGATTTAAACCTTTTTATCCCGATATACAGAAAAAACGTCCACTAATACTGCATGCACCAACTAATCCGGAATTTAAAGGCACAGCGTATATTGAAGCCGCCATTAACAGTCTAAAAAATAAGTATGATTTCGATTACCGGCGCATAGAAAAAATGGCCAATAACCAGGTAATCAGTTTATACCAGGAAGCTGATATAATCGTTGATCAGATTTTATGCGGGTCATATGGTTTGTTAAGTGTAGAATCTATGGCTTTAGGCAAGCCTGTTATCACTTATATCCGGCCGGATCTTGTTAACACCTTTCCTGGAGATCTACCTGTAGTCAGCGCAAATCCGGATAATATTTACGATGCTATCCAAATGTTACTTGAGCAGCCGGTGTTAAGATATATGCTGGGGGTTATGGGCAGAAGGTATGTAAAAAGACATCATGCCAGCAAAGTAGTAGTTAAAAAACTAATCTCCATTTATAAAGGTCTTCAAACCGGAGGTAAGTAGCCATGTCCCCAGCAAAAAGTATGCTTTTTTTACCCAGAAAGCTGGCAAACTATCGAAATAAAATTTTTCTTGCCTTTGATCTTTCTGCCGTTCCACCTGACATGCAGATTATTTTCATGACCCTGTATCTTCCCCTTTTTGGCAATAAAGACGATCTAAGTGTTATCTCAGTAAGAACAATCAAGGAAAAGTGGAGCCCGAAAAGAATCAACGTTGGCAAAATTCCCGGTTGTTCTGCCCCTTTAAAACTGCAATACCAAAATGAACAAACCCAATTATCTGTTAATGTAACCCGTTTTCGCCAAAAATGGCGCAGGAAAAACTATGGACTTTGTCTTGAACTTAATATAGACAAATCACTTATTCATTTTGGCAATCAAAATCCTTACTTGCTTCTCTCTGCCATCTAAACTTAACCCGACCAAATTATTTAGTAATTTGCTTATTTCTCCAGCCTAAATCTATTAATTTTTTTACTTATAACCGTGGATATTCGTATGTAACCAAATGATATCTGAGTGCATATAATTTCATTACAAATAAAGGAGGTGTAAACAATTTCATTTCTAGAATTAGTTGAAAATGGTAGTTTTGAAACAGGCAATTTATCTCCTTGGATGGGGCAAAATGCTGCCATTACGTCAGTATTTAGTCATTCTGGTTTTTGGGCAGTACAGCTCTTAGGAGGAGCAACAAATTCCTATATTGTACAATTTGTAGATATTGTACCGTTACAAAATTTCAGGTTTACCGTATCACTAGCTAAAGTAGGTGCAACCCAACCCAGCCCTCCTCTATCCATCTCAATCGTCTATTATGATAATGCTACAAACTATCTAGGGTATGGCATGATTGTTAACATTCCGGCCAACCGACTGCCCGATATTAATAATAATGATTGGTTCGAAATATATGAAACCACGGCTCAAGCACCAGTGAGAGCAACGCAAGCTTTGATAGTTATCAACAAACTGTCTCTGGCAGGTAGCGCAAACATTATCGTAGATGATGTTTCATTACTGGCCGTAGAATATGGGATTGGACCTACAGGACCGCAAGGGCCCACGGGAGCACCTGGACCCACGGGCGCACCCGGACCTACTGGACCCGAAGGACCTACNGGACCGCAAGGGCCCACGGGAGCACCCGGACCTACGGGCGCACCTGGACCTACTGGACCCGAAGGACCTACAGGACCGCAAGGACCCACGGGAGCACCCGGACCCACGGGTGAACAGGGACCGCAAGGTGAACCAGGACCTACAGGACCTCAAGGACCTACTGGACCCGAAGGACCTACTGGACCGCAAGGGCCCACGGGAGCACCCGGACCCACGGGAGCACCCGGACCCACGGGAGCACCCGGACCCAC
>JGI24707J26582_10002832_pt1 | contig 12838 bp, 9 predicted proteins | sample BioPla1DNA1_FD_26582 | JGI IMG/M metagenome (IMG submission 26582) | reverse complement strand
AGACTAAAAGATGAGCAACAAGTGCGTCAACGTCCTGCAGTAATCTTTGGAACTAATGATGAACGAGGAGCGGCTCACGGTATATATGAAATTATAGCTAATGCTATTGATGAGGCTCGTGAGGGCTTCGGGGATAAAATTAAGATTTCAATAATGAAAGATGGAACAGTAGAAGTAATTGACCATGGACGTGGTATTCCTATGGGTTGGAACGACGCAGAGCAGATGTATAACTGGGAATTAGTGTTCTGTACACTATACGCTTCTGGTAAATACGAGAGCGACAACTATGGGAGATCTTTAGGNTTAAATGGTTTAGGTGCGACTGCTATGCAGTATGCTTCAGAGTTTATGGATGTATACAGTACAAGAGATGGTAAAACATCCTATATGAGATTTGAAAAAGGAAAGCCAGTTGGGGAGCTTAAAGTAACAGATGCTAACGGAAGAAATAATGGAACGATGATTAGGTTTAAACCTGACAGCGAAGTGTTTATAGGAATAAAGAACAATTCAATGCCAGCTGAATACTACATCAATATACTACGTAGGCAAGCAATGTTGCACAATGGACTTGAAATTACTTTATTCCACGAGGAAATTGGTAAAGACATTGTATTAAGATATGATAATGGAATAGCAGACTTTGTAGATGCAATATCTACAAGACCAATGTTAAGTAAGACATTCCAAATTGATGGGGAAGAGTGGGGAACGGATGACGATACGCAGAACCCTAACCCATACAAATTAGATATGAGAATTGCATTTAACTTTTCTAGAGAGGCTTCACTATTAGAGCTTTACCATAATGGTTCTCACTTATATGAGGGTGGAGTATCCATGGATGCTTTAAAAATGGCATTCTTTAAAGCCTTTGAGGACCATGCTAAAGAAGAGGGTAAAATAGGTAAAAGAGAGAAAATACTATTTAAGGATATTGAAAGCATCCTAGTTTGTGTGGGGGATACAAACGCACCTGGTAATAGGACATTCTTTAAAAACCAGACGAAGGCAGCTATAAATAACCCCTTTATAAAGAAAGCATACGCTGATTTTATATACTACCACCTTAGAAATTGGCTCAAGGACGACAAGCAAGCTGATAAGGTACTTAATGAAGTATTAGCTAACAAAAAAGCCCGTGAAGAGGCGGATAAGGTATCCAAAAGAGTCGTACAGAGTTTAAGTAAGGGCGTTGGGGGTTTAGGAAATAAACCTGATAAATTTGTGGACTGTAAGAGTAAATTACCATTCGAAAGAGAGTTATACATTGTAGAGGGTGATTCTGCGGCAGGTAGTGTTAAACTAGCTAGGGACAGTGCTTTCCAAGCATTGATGCCAGTCAGGGGAAAGATATTAAACTGTTTAAAGGCAGATTTATCGAGAATATTATCTAATGACATCATCATAGATTTACTGAGAGTACTTGGATGTGGAATTGAGGCTGAGAGTAAATATATAGAAAACTTACCTAAATTCGATATTAATAAACTAAATTATGGTAAAATCATCATATGTACGGATGCTGACCTGGATGGCATGCAAATTAGATGTCTAATAATCACAATGATTTATAGGTTATGCCCGTCACTGTTAAAAGCAGGAAAAGTGTTTATAGCTGAAACACCCTTGTATGAGATTACAGCTAAGAAAGATACTCATTTCGCTTACAATGACACAGAAAGAGATAATATAATCAATCAATTAACATCCCAGGGAATTAGAGATAGTCAAATTAAAATTCAGAGATCCAAAGGATTAGGTGAGAATGAACCTGAAATGATGAGTCTATCAACTATGCACCCTACGACAAGACGATTAATTACTGTTGAGTACCCTAAAGATGATAAGGATGTAGCTAGTTACTTCGATGCATTACTTGGAGATGATATTGAAACAAGACGTATTTTAATCAATGAGTATTTTGCTTTAACAGAAGTAGATATAGATTAGCATAATAAAGCCATCTAAACAGGTGGCTTTATTTTATTAAACTTAGGACGAGCAATATTGAGGTAGATTTAACTAATTAAGCAAGAAGTCCCCCACCTCTAAGCGAAGCGTAGGTGGTGGGATGAATTGCGTTTTTTATAAATAAAGATATAATATTATTATAAAAAACATATGAAAGGAGGACCATTATGAAACATAACAAAGCTATTAAATATAGAATTTATCCTAATAAAGAACAAGTTGTTTTATTAAGTAAAACATTTGGTTGTGTTAGGTTTGTTTATAATAAAATGCTTTCTGATAGAAAAGAAGCTTATGATAAAGATGGTTCCTTCTTTTATAGTACACCAGCTATGTATAAAAAATACTATCCTTTCCTAAAAGAAGTTGACTCATTAGCTCTTGCCAATGCACAGCTCAACTTAGATAAGGCTTATAAAGGCTTCTTTTCTAAAAAAGCTAGATTTCCTAAATTCAAATCAAAGAAGAAAAATAATGATTCATATACAACTAACAATCAAAAAGGTAGTATTGAAATATTAGATGGTCTTATAAAATTACCTAAAGTAAAACATGTTAAGGCAGTTATACATAGACAACTTCCTAAAGGTGCAGTTATTAAAACAGCCACTATAAGTAGAACTAAGTCTAATAAATACTATTGTTCAATAATGTATGAGGTAGAGCAATCGATAACCAAGATTACTCCAACTAAAGACAAAACAATAGGTTTAGATTATAGTTCTAGTCACTTTTATATAGACAGCAATGGCAACTCAGTAGATTACCCTAAGTTTTATAGACAAACAGAGAAAAAACTTCAAAGAGCCCAAAGACAACTAAGTAAAAAACAAAAGGGCTCTAATAATAGAGCAAAGGCATGCCTTAAAGTTTCTAAAATACACGAAAAAATTAAAAACCAAAGACTGGACTATTTACATAAACTAAGTAAAGAACTAGCTGACAATTATGATTTAGTTTGTGTAGAAGATATAAACCTACAAAATATAAGTAGATGTCTTAAGTTAGGCAAATCAACAATGGATAATGGATTTGGCTTATTTCGTGTGCTTTTAGAATACAAGCTAAATGACAGGGGTAAAGAGCTTATAAAAGTGGACAAATGGTATCCAAGTAGTAAGACATGCAGTGTTTGTGGACATAAAAACACAGGTCTCAAACTCAAAGATAGGGTTTGGGCCTGTGATAAATGCAACACTATACATAATAGAGACTACAATGCAGCTCTTAATATAAAACAAGAAGGCTTACGTTTGGTAGGTTTATTATAAAAACAAACAAAAATAGGGCAGGGACTGCCCAAATTAAAGCCTGTGGAGAAGATATAAGACTTTTAGTAATAAAAGCGACCTTTGATGAAGCAGGAAGCCCCCACCTCTTAATGAAATGTAGGTGGGGTGCAGTTCACATGAATTGTAGAGATAGTAGGCATTTCAATTAACATTCATTACAATAATATATAATTTGAAATTAATAAAATTGAACGGAGGAATTGTAATGAATACTTTGATATATAAAGAGTTGCCTGATAATGTATTTATACCAATTATTAGAAAACGTGATATAGTTACAGCTAGACCACTATCTAGAGAAGAAAAGCGAGAATATGGTTCTGGAGGACCTGATATATTATTGACATCACCAACTGGTGAGCAGAGGTTGATAACAAGACAAGAGCTAGTAGCTAATTATACTTATATAAATGGTAAGAAAATCAGTATATCTGGGTGGTCAAGCAAAAGAAGATATCTAATAGGAAAAATGGACGACACACAATTATTTGGTATGCTAGTACCTACTAATTGTACATTAAAATTAAAGGGAAAGACAGCTAATAAAGCCAATAAAACATATGGAGATTATATAATATGCTTACCGAGTCCCAATGGAGGAATAGATAGAGAAAGTGCTGGACTAATACCAAATAAAATATTCAGAAAAATGTTCCACATACCTGAGAATGAGGTAATTACACGTAACATAGGTAAAGGTAATGCTGAATTTAACCCTGATAGAGCTAGGAANAGGAGAAATAAAAGCAGGGCTGAAATTAAGAGGAGCACTACACCAGACTTCGNATTAAATGAAGATGCATTTGCTGATATGGCAGCTGAGATACAAAAACAGCCATCTAAGACAGTTGATACATCTGGATTGAATAATAAAGTAAAGGTAAGAGACGAAAAGCATGGGGATAATAAGAAATTCATTGCGATAGGTAGATTAATGCGCAACGGAAATTTAGAGGGATTCGTGATACAAAATACAAGAGGGGCTACTAGAAATATAACTAAACAAGAGATGATGCAATTATGTCAGAGAAAACTCGTAACTAACGTTATGTTAAGTAGGAAAGAGGAAACTGGAAAATACTTCTTACGTGGAAACGGCATAAGAATTGATATGCTAGAACAATATGACATATAAGATAAACAAATATAAAAAGAAAAGGCAGTTTAGTGGGATACGATAGGCTAAACTGCCTTTTCTTATTACTAATTCACCATCATTATTATATATTAGATATAAATGAGTAATTGAATATTAACAAATTACGTATATGAAAGGCGGGACATTAATTTGGATATTACTAAGGTACTAATGACGAATTACTTACCCTATGCTAAGGGAACNATTATTGGNAGAGCTATACCATCTATAGATGGATTGAAACCTGCNCAAAGAAGAATTTTATACACTATGTATAAAATGGGGTTATTAAAAGGTGGTAAATTAAAGTCATCTAATATAGTAGGGCAAACTATGAAGATACATCCACATGGTGACATGGCAATTTATGAAACTATGGTTAGAATGGCTACTGGACACGAGGCTTTGAACTGTCCTTATGTGGATAGTAAAGGAAACTTTGGTAAATTTTATTCTGAGGATTTGGCATTTGCGGCTCCTAGATATACAGAGGCTAAATTAACTGACATATGCGCAGAATTGTTCGAGGGAATAGATGAGAATGCAGTAGATTTCATACAAAACTTTGATAATACTACAACAGAGCCAACACTATTACCTGTTAAATTTCCTAATATACTAGTGAATCCTTCTAGCGGTATCGCAGTTGGTACAAGCACTGACATTCCTTCATTTGCTTTAACTAATGTATGTGATGCTACTATTGGGATTATCAATGGAACAATTAAAGATTATGCTGGACTAATGAAGGTATTAGGTACACCTGAATTTACAACTGGAGGCCATGTCCATGCTGATGACGATGCACTTAATACTTTAGGTAAAACTGGCGCTGGTTCCTTTATAGTCAGTGGAACTGTTACAACATACCCTGATAAAATTGAGATATTTGAAATTCCATACGATACTAAGATTGAAAAAATCATTAAGGCTGTTGAAGAATGCGTTAAAGATGGCTCATTAAAAGAAGTATCAAACATAAGTGATGAAGTGGATATCAATGGATTAAAAGTAGTAATAGAACTTAAACGTGGGGCTAACAGTAGGTTGGTGCTTCAGAAATTATGTGCTTTAACTCCCCTAAGAATGAAAATGTCATTCAGAACACGTGTTATAATCGAAGATAAGCTTGAGGAGTTAGGACTATACCAATTATTAGAAAAATGGATTGAATTTAGATTAGCNAGTATNACTAGGATTTACAAATACAGGCTGGAAAAACTAAATAAACAGGTACATTTACTAGAGGCTTGGGAAAAAATCAAGTTAGATATAAAAGACGTAGCAAGGCTTATAGCAGATAGAAACGAAACAAATGCAAGAGATGAACTTATGAAATTTTACAATCTTGATGAATTACAAGCTGATTACATTCTCGACATGAGAATTAGAATGTTTACTCAGGACAATCTAGCTAAGAAACTAAACGAATTAGATAAAAACAGACAGGAAGTAAAAAACATAACTGATATTGTAAACAGTGATTCAGCTAAAAAGTCAATTATAGTAAATGAATTAACTGAGATAAAAAATAAGTACGGTACTAAGAAAAAGACTGGACACGCGCCTATGATAGAGGAGCAAGAGAATGTTAAGGAAGAGGTAGTAATAGACGATGTAAAAGTTAATGTGGTNATGACTAAGAGTGGGTACATCAAGAGACTTGTAACATTGAGGGATATTTCAAACTTTGAACTTCCAGATGATGAGCAAGAAGAAAAAAGATGGTTCTTAAAGAATNATGGTTATATACTTGTATTCACGTACAGCGGAGAGGTTCATAAGATACTGATAGATAGTATTGATGCATCTAGANGAGGNCTGCAGGACGAAGTATATAAACTATGTAGACTTCAAAGTAAGGATGANATCATGTTCGTAGATGCTACTGAAGATTTTAGTGAATACTTTAATTTAGTCTTNCCTAATGGAAGAGGAACAAGAGTTAATTACAGCAGGGCGGCTGGTAAGCGTAACAAATACGTAAGTTTATATGAGCCATGTGAGAAAGGAAGATGCTGGATTACTAAGGCTGATAAGTTCTTTATGATTACAGCCCGTAGAAAAGCAGCTTATGCAGATATAAGTCTATTAGGCAAGATAGGAAATAGAACAGCCTTTAAGGTAGCTAGGGTTAACAGTGGGGATATGATATACGGACTGCAACCTATTGAAAATGTACCTGACATTAAATCTATTGATTTAAGTAGATACAGTAAAGGTTATACTATAAATATAGGAAATGACAAACTGTGGGAGAGTAGTAACAAGACTGGCGAAAACAAAGCAGATGATGTAAATGAGAACAATCAAAATGCTGTGTAAACAACCTTATTATATTAACGGTAAAGTTAAGGAACTTGGAGGTGAACAAACTTGGCATTAGTATACACAGCAGGGATTGAGGAAAGTCTTAATAAAATATTTTCAGGCATACTGATAGGAGAGATAGCGAAAGACAATCCTAAATTTAACGAAAAAATAAGGAATACAATCGTTTGTTTAAATAGATTCATAGCAACTTTTCCAAGTAACGTCTTTAAGGATGAGTACGCTATCTTTTATGAGATAATCGTAACGTTTAATGCTAAGAGTTTTACTTCTGGTCAATTAGAGGCTATTGTAGATAACAATAGAGATTTAATATTAGACAGTCCATATGTAGACTTGACTAGGTTCTCTAAAGTAACGGACGACAGACAATCTACGGATGACGAGAAGATAGAGGCTATAAAGCTTGAATTAATTGACAAACTTGTGGAATTTTCAAATAGATACGTAACAGAGGAAGAGTTCATGTCTTCATGTGTAATCTTTATAGACTGGTTTAAAACTCAGTATATGTTTGAAACTACTCAAAATCTAACACTTATAATGAGTGATGCTGGCTTCGAAGAAAGGCAATTTCACAAGAGAAGTAGAAAATGGCAAGGTTTAAATGACTCGATAGAGTATTACAATAAGCGGATTAAGGTATTAAACGAACTATCTGAAGAGAATAGGCTTAGAACAACTAAAGTAAACGCTGATTGGTTGGAGCAAGAGCTTATGAAAGAAGATATAGAAGATGATAAGACTTTAATGACAGTAGGTATAGCAGAGATAGATGAAACACTCGGTGAATTAAGAAGAAGTAACATGCTGGGTATTCTTGGACCACCTAAAGGAGGAAAAACACGTTTTTCAAACTTTCTAGTGCAGAGAGCTTTGTCATTAGGATTAAATGTATGCGTATGGCCTTTAGAGGGTACATCTGAGGAATGGTTGGCGATGCAGGTAGCGTCATATATGAGACGTACTGTTAATATATCTATGAACAGTAAGGACATACTTCAACGTAAGTACAGAAACGACCCTGTTCGTAGAAAACAAGTAACTGCAGCCAAGACAGCACTAGCTACTGCTACTGATATGGGTAGACTATCATTTATAGAGGGAGTTGCGTATGTAGAGGACTTTATAGATGTAATGCAATCACACTATGATACTGAAAATCCCTTTGATGTTATAGTAATAGACAGTTTAGTAAATATACAATCACGTACGGGTAGGGGTAAAGTAGAGAGAATATCTGAGGCATACATGACAATGAAGTCATTTATAGCTAACAAATTAAAAAGACCTGCACTTGCGATAATACCTGCACAGTTAAAGCAAGAGGCTGTAGACTTTCTTAGGAAAAACCCTGGGGAAACTATAGACGTAACTGCTGGAGGGGAGTCAGCTGAGACAATCAGAACACCTGACGAGGTAATAGGTTTGTTCAGTGATAAAAATGAAAGAGCTGCTAACATTCTTAAGATATACAGTGTAGCTTCAAGACACAGTGGGAACTTTGATGATTTCTCTGTTAGATGTGATATGCAAGCCTGCCATTTCTTTAGTGATCCAACACTAAATGATTAAATCATAGCTACTATAATAAGAACTGAATTGACATGTTAAAATAATAAAACTAAGATTCCTAACTGGTATAGAACTAGTTAGGAATTTTTATAATACGACTATGAGCATCCAAATATACTTGTTATAATACAATTAATATAAATATTAATATAAATTTAGATATAATTGAGTTTGACACGGCTGAAGAATTAGAAAATATAATCGCTGGAGAAACTGTCAATAACTATATACTATTGCCTTATTACGCATTTCAAGGAGTTCCTATAACAAGTTTAATGCCAAACATGAAAAGAGGACATTGGGCAGTTATCTATGATATTAAGGGAAGTAACATATTTGGAAAGCAAAGTAACAGTAAGGCAGATGCTTTAAATGTGTTAAAGGATGTTGACGTAAAGAAAATATTTAAGTCTAATACTATGTTAGATAACATCAAGGTAAATATGGGTAAATACAATAAGTGTAATATAAATATACCTAAGAAAAAACTAGTGGACAGCCCTAGATGTGGATTAGATGTATGTGAATACAACCAGGGAAACAGCTCAAATTGTATATTCTTCTCTGATATAGCATACAAAGCATTTGTGATACGGAGGATAAACTAATATTAAATTAAATGGAGGTAATGGAAATGGCTAAATTCTCTTCTGATTTACTAAACAAGCTTACGGAGTTCTTGGTGTGCGAGATAGGAAGTAAAGCACTTGACGGAATTACCTATGCAATGATATTAAAAGACCCAAAGGACAAAGATAACTATAAGAGATACACAGATATTAAAAGAGAAGCCGTAAAATGNGGNTATAAGAACGATGAAGTATTCAGAGTTTATGAGGTATCAAACGGTTACATTTTTGATATGGATCTTAATGTAGCTAAGAAAATCACGTCAGAATTATCAAAAGCAGTTGCTAAAGCTAACAATGGAAATACACCTACTGGGGATTTAATAGGGGATAGCCCAGATAAACGTAGGAAAGACGATATGTTAGGACTAGCTAAATATGTAAAGCAACAATACGATAATGGAAAGAAACAGATAGAGGTAGCACTATTCAGTAGAAATAGTGTTCCTAGAATTATAATCAGCGGAGTTGGACCGAAAAACGATATGATTTCTATTAAATACAACGCATATGCTATAAGACACTGGGATATAGAGTCAATTAACGCTAATATGCTAATACCTGCTGGTATTAGAATCTCTAAAATTGAGCCTTGTGAGGTTCTTCCAAGCAAAACTGGAGTTAGATTTGTACTATATGTAGATAGTGTATAACTATATTAATTACGGTAATATATTAAATATATAATTTAATTAAAATTAGAGACGTTGGAAAGGAAAGATGTCATGGAATTTCATTTAGTGATGGCTATTATATTTCTAGCGATACTAGATATAGCGACTATAGCATTTCTGGTATCAACAGTTAAACTAGGATTTAAACTAGCAAGTCAATTTAAGTGCAACAAATGCGGTAAGTATAACGCAGTACTATTAAAGAAGTGTGGTAAATGTAATAAACAGATGGAAGTAAAAGAGACGTACAGGTACAAAAGTACAATATTTGGGAGAGTATCAATAAAAGATTCATCTGGTAACAGGGTAATGATTAAAGCTATTACTTGGATAGTGATTGACTTTGCAATAATACAGGCAATAGCTCTAGGATTAACTTATTTAATATACTTAGTGTTATCCAGATAATCTATAGATAATTAAAGATAAACAATGGAAGGAGAAGGTAATTTGAAGATAAAAGTGAGTATGCCTTATCAAGAGTTAGACGGAGAGATTAAACTCAAGGAAATAGGTATAGACGATATAATGGTTCAGAGTCACTCTATAATTTCAATAGATGGATCTACAAGTGAGACTGGTGTAGCAATCTTAAGGGAATCAGACGGTGCACTATGTTATAGCATATGCTTCGAGAGAGAAAAAAGCAATGGCGAGACTCCAGTTCAATACAAGGTAAGACTTAAGAGAGCTGTTAAGAGTATAGTAGAGAGAAACAGCTTAATAACCAAAATATTCTACGAAGAGCCATTTGTAGGACACATAACAAGTGTAGCTAACCTAATGATGTTAAGAACGTTTGTGGAGGAAATGATATTTGAAAACGAGCCAAGATTTGATTATATAACACATAGGGAAATAAACAATTTAAGGTGGAAAAGACTGTTCTTACAGCCAACAAAAGTTCCAAGCGGTACAGAAAATCAGAAGGCAGCTATAAAAGAAAAATTACTGTCTTTCTTACCATTCCTAAAGGATGTAACACAAGACGAAATAGATGCTATCGCAATGGGATTTGTAGCTTGCCTACATATAAAAGAAGGTACAGAGGAAGATTTAGAGTCGAAGAAAAAGCAAAGACCATTCAAATACAATATAAAGTTTATAGGTGCACACGAAGATGAGGGAATGTTAGACATATTCTCAAGTGTATATGACGGACCTGCTAGACTATTNGAGAATGGACTATCNTTAACAGAGGTCAAGGGAACAGCTAACTTCGATAGNCATGTATATCAAACTATGGGACCTGAGGATAAAGTAATTGTAGTCAAGTTTAATTCAGATAAACATGGACACCTAATATTAAAACATAGGATAGGAGAGTTGGCATCAACATACCCCTACCTATACGCAGTAATTTGGAGGAAAACAAGGAAATATTAATCATATCAATCTAAGGAGGGATAGGTGTGGAGTATTGTGAATGGTGCAAGCAGTTAGATAATAAACTAACTAAACATATGTCATCTGGAACTGGGATAACATATAAAATTTGCAGTAAATGCTTAGAGTCTGCTGAAGAAGATCTTTGTAGAAAATGTNATCANATCATATTAGGNAAAGATATAGCAGGTTTATGTGTAGACTGTGCTCAAGACGAGAGTGCTGAAGAACAAAAGAAAATAAATGAAATAGCTGAGGGAGTTAATGTAGATTTACTGCAGGAATATACATCAGACTTAGTATTTACTGAGAAAGACTATGAGAGATGGGTAGTTTTATCTCAAAAAACATATACAAGAGAAGAAATTAAAAAGAATAGACTTGCCTGGTTAAAGAATAAACTATCTAAATCTAAGGAATGGACAAATGAGAGGATAGAAAGAAACGCAGATGCATTGGCTGAGCTTATAGATAAATATTCTTCAAATATACTACAATCATCGTATGTATTAATATACTATCCAGAAAAACCAGAGCCTGGATTTAAAGGTAAAAGACCTACAGCATCAATACTTGACAGAATTGGTGATGTGATTCTAATAGAAGTTGAATAANGGAGGGATAATTAAATGATAACACCTAATACAATGGCAGAACTTGAAAAATTAGGTTTTGGAGCAGACGTAGATTCATTAGAAACATATGTGGCTAAGTTACAAGACGCAGCTGGTATGGGAAAACCACTTGTAGATGATGCACTATACGATTCGCATGTGAGGCTACTTAAGCAATTAAAGCCAGACTCATCTGTATTAAACAGGAACTGGGAAATTGAGGATAACGATTTTAACGAATATGACGATGTACTAAAGAAATACGGAATGAGCAGTATAACTACTGTAACTGATTTTGATACAGGAGAGTTCCAAAGATTTAAGCAAGTAATTAGAGATTTAGGGCATCCAGTAGACTTATTTGCATCTGTGAAAGAGAACGGACACGGTGTAAGAGCAGTCTATTTGAATGGTAGGCTATACACTGGATCTACGAGGGGTAGATATAAAAAAGGAAGAGACATTACGAGACATTTAAAGGCAGTACTGCCAAATTATGTGGAGGCTTGGAAAAACATAAAACTAGTTGAAGTGCGTGGGGAGATGCTTGTAAAAATCAGTGATTTTGAGAATTATCTTAAGCCAACTGGATTAAAACATCCCCTAAGTTCTGTAACATCCTTAATTAGAGATAGTGTAACAGATGCTGAATTAAAATATCTAAACATGGTATGCTATAAAGTAATATCATCTGACGGAGAATTAGAATTNGATANTCTATCAGATGAGTTCGGACATCTTAAAGAATGTGGATTTAACATACCGCAATGCACAGGAGTTAGAGGTGTAACAGCTGATAACTTAGAAATGGCAATTGATAGAATATTGGANGTATTTGAGGATTTAATGGACAATGATATGTTAGAGTATTCATGCGATGGCTTAGTTGTATCAATCAATAATAATAATGATTTCTACAGTACAGGGAAAAACGGTAACACATGGAATGGTAACATAGCATTGAAAATGGGTAAATACTGGGAACAAAACATATATTCTTCAACAATAGAAGAGGTGGTGTTTATCCCTGGAAAATCATATATGACACCTAAGGCATTAATAACGCCTGTGGTAACGGGCAATGGTTCAGAGGTAAGGACAGTACCATTATACAATATAGGCGTAATGGAAAGATATCATTACGTACCAGGTGAAACAATTTACTTTAGATATGGTGGGGAAACAGGAGTAACTTGCTGTGATTACCTAGGCAACAGCGTTC
>JGI24707J26582_10002828_pt1 | contig 12840 bp, 17 predicted proteins | sample BioPla1DNA1_FD_26582 | JGI IMG/M metagenome (IMG submission 26582) | reverse complement strand
GTAGTAATGCCAAATGGTTCTTTAACTGGCGGCAGCATTAATCCCAAAACAACTGGTTTATTAAAACGCAAAACTGAAATCCACCGCTTAGAATTGCAATTAGCAGATATTCAAACTCAAATTACGCAAATTAATACAGAAAAAATAGCTCAAAGTGAGCAACTTGTCCAAGCCCAAAACCGGTTGGAACAGGCTAATGAGCAAGAATATCGGTTGAGATTAGAAATGCAAAAAGCACAAAGTGATTTGGAGCAATTGCAAGCAGAAAAGCGTCGCTTAAGTGAACTTTATGCAGCTAAAAAAACTCAATTATATGATTTAGAAACTACCATTCAAGAATTAGAAGATCAATCAGCTAGTGCACAAAAGAATATTATAAATTTAGAAAATGAAGAGATAGCTAAGCGGCAGCAGATTGCCGATTTAGAAGAACTGCTNACTCGACTAGAAAGTTTTATTGAGGAGGCTAGTAAAGAGTTAACCGAGGAAAAAGTAGCCTTAACTAGCTTACATGCAGGATTGAAAGAGCTGGAGTGGCAATTAGCAAACGACACGGAGAAATTAACACATACAAACAATTTATTAGCTAGAACCAAACAGGAATACACTTTGCTGCACCAACAAGAACAGGAGTTAAACCATAAGTTATCCCTTAATCAAGCAAAACATCAACAATTCTTAGAGCTTAAATCTAAAACTTTGGAGCAAATTAATCAAGAACGTGAACAGAGAGCAAGCTTGCAAGGACACATTGATATCAATAACGACCGATTGAAAAAGCTAAGATCAGCTTTAGGTAAGATTGACAAAGCAATTTACAATGTAGAATTAGAACTAAATGGTATAAATCTGGAGTATCAAAGAATATCAGAAGCCTTAAGCGAAAGGCAAGAAACATTGGAAAATGTTGTGGAGCGAGAAGTTAGCAGATCACAAACAGAGTTGCAAGCTGAAGTTGCTCGCTTAAAAGATGAGATTAGACTTTTAGGAATTGTAAATCTTGGCTCGCTGCAGGAATATGAATCTGTAAAAGAACGAGCATTTTTCTTACAAACTCAATTAGAAGATGTAAAAAAAGCGAAACAAACTTTGTTGGATGTAATTCAAGAAATGGACAGTGTATCTGCAGAAAGATTTATGGAAACTTATGAACAGCTGCGTGCGGAGTTTAAACTAGTATTTGGCGAGTTGTTTGAAGGTGGCGCGGCGGATATCATTTTAGTAGATCCCGAAGATCCTTTAAACACTGGAATTGAGATTATTGCTCAACCGCCTGGCAAAAAATTACAGAATTTGGCTTTGTTGTCTGGTGGTGAACGTTCATTAACAGCGATTGCCCTGTTATTAGCCATTCGCCGGGTTAAACCAACACCATTTTGTATTTTAGATGAAGTTGATGCTGCTTTAGACGAAGCGAATTTAGAACGCTTTGCTGATATTTTGCAAGGCTTTGCTAAGACTACACAGTTTTTGATTATTACACACCGCCAAGCAACAATGGAGAAAGCGGATCGTTTATATGGTGTAACCATGGGTGAATCAGCTACCTCTCAACTAATATCAGTAAAATTATCATAGACAGGAGTGCTAATATGTGGCGAAAAATATTTTCAGGCAAAAAACAAGCTGAAGGAGCAAATATCGAGCTAGAACAAACCGCAAGGGAGGATACTTTGGAAGAGGCTTCCGCTGTTAAAGTTGGTTTTTTCGACCGTTTGAAACAAGGATTAACAAAAACCAAAGACGGTTTTGTAGGAAAAGTCGAACAACTAGTAAAAGGGCGAAAAATTGATGAAGCCTTGTTTGAAGACTTAGAAGAAATACTAATCCAAGCAGATGTAGGTTTCGAAACTACTATGTTATTAACAGATAAAATTCGTCAACGAGTAGAAGAAGAACGTATTTCTGATGGTGGCGAGATTCAACGCTTGTTAAAAGAAGAAATTGTAAGTTTACTAACAGCACATTATAAGCCATTGACCTTATCTACTGATCGACTTGCGTCAATTATGGTTGTGGGCGTTAATGGCGCTGGCAAAACAACAACAATTGGCAAATTGGCTTATCGTTTTAAACAAGAAAAGGCTAAAGTTTTGTTNGGTGCCGGCGATACTTTTAGAGCAGCAGCGATTGATCAGTTACAGGTATGGGCTAATCGAGTAGGAGTAGATATTGTTGCTCATCAAGAGGGTTCTGATCCAGGAGCAGTAGCCTACGATACTGTAGCTGCAGCTAAAGCTAGAAAAGCTGATGTTATGATTCTAGACACAGCTGGTCGCCTACAAACAAAAACTAACTTGATGGCTGAATTAGGTAAAGTGCACCGAGTAGTTGTGAGAGAGTTGGGGCATGAGTTAGATGAAGTTCTTTTAGTTGTTGATGCTACTACCGGACAAAATGCTTTGTCACAAGCGAGATTATTTAAAGAAGCAGTGCCTTTAACAGGGATTGTACTAACTAAACTTGATGGCACTGCTAAAGGTGGAATTATTTTAGCTTTAGCAAATGAATTAGAATTACCAGTCAAGTTAATCGGAGTAGGAGAACAGTATACTGATTTACAAGATTTCGATCCAGAACAGTTTGTAGAGGCATTATTTAATTAATAAAACGGCAAGTAATTTTGCTTGACAGAGTTAAATGCTTTATGTATACTAAAAAAGGTGTCAAGCTAATATGCTTAACAGAGGTAAAACGAATGGAAAAAACTATTCGAATGAATTTGTTATTTGATTTCTATGGACCGCTCTTAACAGAGCGGCAACAGGATATTTATCAAATGTATTTTTGTGAGGATTTAAGTTTAAGTGAAGTTGGCGAACAGCTAGATATTAGTCGCCAAGCAGTTTATGATGTTTTAAAACGTTCTAGTGCAACCTTAGAAGAATTTGAAGCAAAGCTAAAACTGGTTGAAAAGCATAAAATGCAGCAAGCAGCTCTTTTGAATATCCAAAAGCAATTAGAAAACATAAAAAACCAATTGATAACTAGTAACTTAACTGAAGTAGCTGAACAAATCAGTTTGATTCAAGCGGATATTCAAAAGATCATTACAGAAAGTTAGGAGGCCGATAAAGTGCCTTTTAGTAATTTGGCAAGTCGCTTACAAGAGACTATGAAAAAACTGAGAGGTCGTGGAAAGCTGACTGAAAAAGATGTGGAAGCAGCTTTACGCGAAGTTCGCCTAGCTCTTTTAGAAGCGGATGTTAACTACAGAGTTGTCAAAGATTTTACAGCTAAGCTGCGGGAGCGAGCTGTCGGACAAGAAGTAATGTCTAGCTTATCTCCAGCACAGCAAGTAATCAAAATTGTAAATGAAGAACTAACAGCCTTAATGGGTGGTACTCAGAGTAAAATTGCATTGGCTTCTAAACCACCAACTGTGATTATGATGATAGGTTTACAAGGGGCTGGAAAAACTACTACTAGTGCTAAATTAGCAAAAATGTTTGCCAGCCAGGGTCATCGTCCTTTACTAGTCGCTGCGGACATTTATCGGCCGGCTGCCATTAAACAGTTAATGGTTTTAGGCGAACAAATCAAGGTTCCTGTTTTTAGTATGGGTGAACAGAATCCAGTTGATATTTCCCGGGCAGCNGTCTCACATGCTAAAGAGCATAATAATGATATTGTCATTATAGATACAGCAGGTCGTTTGCATATTGATGAGAGTTTGATGGGAGAGCTAAAAGATATTAAGGAAAATGTCTCCCCACATGAAATATTGCTGATTGTAGATTCCATGACTGGGCAAGAGGCTGTAAATGTAGCCGAATCTTTTAATGAAGCTTTAGGTATCGATGGTGTTATCTTAACTAAAATGGATGGAGACGCTCGAGGCGGAGCAGCCCTTTCAATTAAGACGGTTACCGGAAAGCCAATTAAATTTGCTACCTTTAGCGAAAAAATGGACGGCTTAGAGGTCTTCCATCCTGATCGAATGGCATCTAGAATTTTAGGAATGGGTGATGTACTCAGCCTAATCGAAAAAGCGGAAGCTGCTTATGATGCTGAAAAAGCTAAAGCATTATCTGAAAAGATGATGACTGATAGCTTTACTCTAGAAGATTTTAAGGAACAATTAGAGCAAGTCAAGCAGATGGGACCATTGGATCAATTGCTTGGTATGATGCCTGGCATGGGCAATATGAAACAGTTGAAAAACTTAGAAGTTGATGAAAGTCATCTAAAAAAAATTGAAGCGATTATCAATTCGATGACTATTGCCGAACGACGAAATCCTGAGATTATTGGTGGATCTCGCCGTAAGAGAATTGCTGCTGGTTCTGGTACTAGAGTGCAAGATGTTAATCGTCTCTTAAAGCAATTTAACCAGACGAAGCAGATGATGAAGCAGTTTGCTGCCTTTGAGAAGAAAGGCAAAAAAGGTAAAAGAATGTTTTCATTATTCCGTTAGTCCTCTCTTTATTTGTTAGAGAGTACTATATAGATAGCTAACACTTTGGAGGTGAAAGTATGGCAGTTCGTATTCGATTAAAAAGAGTTGGTGCTAAAAAGCGTCCTTTTTATCGCTTAGTTGTTGCTGATTCTAGAGCTGCTCGTGATGGAAGATTTATTGATACATTAGGATACTACAATCCCGTCACTGAGCCAGCTGAGATCAAAATCGATCGAGAAAAAGCATTAAGTTGGTTAGAAAAAGGAGCACAGCCATCTGATACTGCTAAAGCTCTTCTAAGGAAGAGTGGAGTTTACGATAGCAAAGCCACTGTTCAAGATGAAGGATAGGGGGCAATTATTGTGAGAGAATTAGTCACGTATATTGCTAAGTCCTTGGTTGCCAATCCTGACGAAGTATTTGTTTCTGAGTTAAAAAATGACCACGAAACAGTTTTTCAAATTAAGGTGGCAGAAGAGGATATGGGTAGAATTATTGGTAAACAGGGTAAGATTGCAAAAGCGATTCGTACCTTGACAAAAGCTGCCGCAATTAAAGAAGGCATTATGGTTCAAGTAGAAATTAGCGACCAATAAAGAGGTTTTGCCATGGAGATTAAATGGATCCTAATTGGTGAAGTTGTGGCTACCCAGGGCAACAAAGGGGAGATTCGCGTAATACCGCATACTGATTTTCCTGATCGATTTGCCACCATGGAGGAAATCGTATTATTTAAGCCTGGAAGCAATAACCCCGAATTAAAATTTAAACTGGAAAAGGCACGCCTGCACAAAAGTTTTGTGATCTTAAAGCTTGAAGGCGTTGACAACATTACTGAGGCGGAAAAAATAAGGGGTATGGAGATCAAGGTTGGTACTGATCAAGTAGTTCCCTTACCCGAAGGTCAGAATTACATCTTTGAGTTACTTGGTTTGAAGGTATATACAACTGATCAGTTGTTCTTAGGTGTAATTACTGAGGTGTTAAAAACTGGAGCTAATGATGTTTATGTTGTGAAGCCTGAACCAGGTATTACCAAGTTAAAAGAAATTTTAATTCCTGTTATTGATGAAGTGGTTTTAGATATTGATCTAGAAAAACAGACCATTTTGGTTAATCTATTAGATGGTTTATTAGAGTAGGGTTTAGAATGAGGATAGATATTTTAACTTTGTTTCCAGAAATGTTTATCCAAACACTTGGGACTAGCATTATAGGGCGAGCTCAAGTTGGGAATTTGGTAGAATTTCATTTTTGGAATATTAGAGATTTTGCCAAAGATAAACATCGGGTTGTTGATGATACGCCATATGGTGGGGGCGCTGGTATGCTACTAAAGCCAGATGTTGTGGTTGATAGTATTGAATATGTTAAACGGTTTAACCAAGGACCAGTGATTTACTTTACACCACAAGGGCAAACATTTAATCAACAGCAGGCTAAGATTCTTTCTACTGAGCAAGAACTAATCTTATTATGTGGACATTATGAAGGTTTGGATGAACGAGTTAGGGAGAATTGGGTTGATCTAGAGCTTTCCATCGGGGATTATGTATTAACAGGCGGTGAATTGCCTGCTATGGTAGTTATTGATGCTGTAGTGCGACTGTTGCCTGGTGTATTAGGTGATGATCAGTCTGCTAAAAATGATTCCTTTTATGATGGACTGTTAGAGCATCCTCATTATACTAGACCTGCAAATTTCCGAGGACTTAGTGTACCTGATGTTCTTTTAAGTGGACATCATGAACAAATCCGAAGATGGCGGTTGAAAGAGTCTTTGCGTAGGACATACTATAGACGACCAGATTTAATAAAGACACGTTCTCTAACGGATGAGGAGAAGTTGTTGCTAGCTGAAATAGTTAATGAATGTAGTGATGAGAGGGGGTAAAACCATGAATGTGATTGAAGCGATTACTAAAGAACAATTGAAAAAAGATGTGCCTGATTTTAGGGCTGGAGATACTGTGCGAGTTCATGTAAAAGTTGTTGAAGGAACAACTGAAAGAATTCAGCTTTTTGAAGGCGTAGTTTTACGTCGGATGGGTTCTGGGATCAGTGAAATGTTCACTGTAAGAAAGATCTCGCAGGGTGTTGGTGTTGAACGTACTTTTCCAATTCACTCTCCACGAGTGGATCGTATTGAAGTAGTTCGTCGCGGAAAAGTTCGTCGTGCTCGCTTATATTATTTAAGAGAGCGTTCAGGAAAGGCCGCGCGAATTAAGGAACGCAGAAGTTAATTATAATCAAGGGAGTGAATTAATTGCACTCCCTATGGTTTTTTCTTATGGGATTATCACACTAATTGGGGTGTCTACTATGGGGAAAACTGAAATCAGGGAATACATAGAAGCATTTTTAATTGCAGTTCTTTTGGCCTTATTTATAATTATTTTTATTGCCCAGTCGTTTATGGTGCAAGGTTCATCCATGGAACCATCATTGCACAATGGTCAGCGTCTAATTGTTGACAAGCTTTCTTATCGTTTTGGTTCACCAAAGTTAGGTGATGTTATAGTTTTTCGCTATCCCACAGATCCCTCGCGTAAATTTATCAAACGAGTAATTGGCGTTCCAGGTGATGAAATATTAATCAAAGGCGGCTATGTCTATGTTAATGGCGAAAGATTAGTTGAAACCTATATTAATGGACCAACCTATGGTGCTTATGCTTCTGATTATGGACCAGTAATCGTGCCTGAAAACAGTTATTTTGTCTTAGGTGATAATCGTAGGAAAAGTGATGATAGTCGCTTTCAAGATGTTGGATTTGTTCCCCGTAATTTGATTTTAGGCCGTGCTGTTGTAGTTTATTGGCCTTTAAATACAATTAAAATTATTCGAGTGCCTGAAAGTTTACGTTAACGATATTGGAGGATAAAATGAGTATCCAATGGTATCCTGGACATATGGTTAAAGCAAGACGCCAAATCCAGGCAGATTTGAAATTAATTGATGTTGTGGTAGAATTAGCTGATGCTCGAATACCACAAAGTAGTCGAAATCCTGATTTTGCTGAAATCCATCATAAGCCAACAGTGTTAGCGATCACTAAAGAAGATTTAGCAGATCCGAAATGCACTGGATTATGGATGGATTTTTGGCGTAAAAAGAAAGAACGAGTTGTTGTTTTAAATGTTCCTAGTGGTCGTGGTATTTCTCAATTAAAAAACATGATAAAAACAGCTGTTCCTAATTTACGTCGACCACCAAGGGTTTTGGTGGTAGGGGTGCCAAATGTGGGTAAGTCCTCGTTAATCAATCGACTTGTTGGACGAGGTAGTGCAAAAACTGGGGCTAAACCAGGAGTGACTAGAGGAAAGCAGTGGATCAATGCTGGTGGATTTCGTTTATTAGATACTCCTGGTATTTTATGGCCGAAATTTGAGGATCAAGAGACCGCTAGGAAGTTGGCAGTGGTTAATGCTATACGAGATGAAGTTGTTGATGTTCAAGAATTAGCGCATTGGTTGTTAGGGTATTTAACTGAGAATTATTGGTTGGCAGTTAGTGAGCGGTATAACTTATCAAGTCCAGCAAATGATCTTTTACAGGAAATTGGTAAAGCTCGTGGTTGTTTACTGCCTGGAGGGGTAATTAACACTGAGCAGGCAGCAGCTCTAGTCTTAAATGACTTTCGAACTGGAAAGTTAGGGAGAATAACTTTAGAATTACCTGAGGAAGGTAACTAATGCGAACTTTAGAGATGGATTTAGCGAAGCAAGGTTATCGTTATATAGCAGGAGTTGACGAAGCCGGTCGCGGCCCATTAGCTGGACCTGTTGTAGCAGCTGCAGTCAGTCTTCCACAATCTTTTATGTTGGAAGGAATAATCGATTCAAAAAAGCTCAACCCTAAGCAACGAATGCTAGCTTACGAAGAAATATTAAAGCATGGTAAGATAGGAATTGGTTTGGCATCACCAGCAGAAATTGATCGCATCAATATTCTTCAAGCAACCTTTTTGGCTATGAAACGTGCAATTATTGAATTGGAGAAAAAGGTACCAGTTGATTATTGTATTATTGACGGAAATCATCAAGTCCCCGAATTAAAAATTAGCCAGCAGGCAGTGGTTAAAGGGGATTCTTCTTGTTATTTAGTCGCTGCAGCGAGCATAATTGCTAAAGTTTATCGAGATAATTTAATGATCGAATATGAGCGCGAATATCCTGGTTATGGGTTTGCCCAGCATAAAGGTTATCCGACTAAACAACATTTGTCGGCTTTAGCTAGTTTAGGACCTACTCCGATTCACCGTTTTTCTTATGCCAGAGTAAAAAGAGGTGTTGCCAATGAGATTCCTTTCGCTGAATAACCTAGAAGCCAATATGTGTTTAGCGCGTCCTATATATGGAGACGATGGTCGAATTTTGTTGAATACAGGTGTTACTTTAACAGAACATTATATTCATAGATTGAAGGAGTTAGGTTTTCCTGGTGCTTATGTTACAGATCAGGAGCTCTTAGATATTGAATTTCCCGAAACAATTAGCATTCAAACTCGCCAAAGAGCCATTAAACACGTTCATGAGGTGTTTGAATCTGTTCAAATTGGAAAAACTTTTGAAGTAAAAGGGCTTCAGGCAAGTGTGAAGGATATAATAGATGAGATAGCTCTTAATCCTAATGTTTTGGTAAGTTTAGCTGATATTCGAAGTTTAGATGGTTACACTTTTGCTCATTCAGTAAACGTTTGTGTACTGTCTGTTATTTTAGGGATGAAATTTCAGTTAAATGAGTTAGAACTTTACGACTTAGCGATGGGAGCTATCTTACATGATATTGGGAAAATAGTTGTACCTGAGCAAATTCTACTTAAACCAGGACCATTGACTACAGAGCAAATGGAAGAAATGCGAAGACATACTTTTTATGGATGGCAGTTATTAAAAAATCATCCTGAGCTATCGTTATTAAGTGCACATGTGGCTTATCAACATCATGAACGACCTAATGGACAGGGTTATCCAAGGAACTTGCTAGATGAACAAATGGAACTCTACGCTAAGATTGTTTGTGTTGCTGATGCTTATGATGCAATGACTTCAAAGCGGATTTATCGGCCAGGATTAACACCTGCGGAAGCATTAAACGTAATCCATCGGCTACGTGGCATCCAGTTTAATCCAGAGGTTGCCGATCGTTTTATTGAAAGTGTAGCTCCTTATCCAGTAGGCTCCATGGTTACTTTAAACACAGGTGAAGTTGGTATGGTTGCTGACGTAAATCAAATTGCCCGGGATCGGCCAATAATTCGCCTATTGTATGATGCAGAGGGCAATAGAATAACCAGCTATAAAGAAGTCGACTTAGTAAAAGAGCTTCACCTGAAAATAGTAGAGTAGAAATCACCATGAATATCAATAAGGGTAAGTATGGCGAAGCAATCGCGTGTGTTTTTTTACAAAAGCAGGGGTTAGTTTTACTAGAAAGAAATTTTCGTACTAGATTTGGAGAAATCGACTTAATTATGCAAGATGAGAAAACCATTGTCTTTGTCGAAGTAAAATATCGGACCTCCTTGGATTATGGTAGTCCCTTAGAGTCTATCACTTTACGCAAACAAAATAAGATCAAAAAAGTAGCAAGTTATTATTTATCCNGTTTTACCCATTGGCCGCCCTGTCGGTTTGATGTTCTAGGGATAATTGACAAAGAAATTATTTGGGTGAAGGGAGCTTTTGCATGAGAGCCAAGATAGTTGTTATCACGCTAATATTAGTTTTAAGTATTGTGTTTGGCAGTAACTTTGCTTTAGCAATGCCAAATTACGCAATTGATGCCGAAATAGGTTTATTATATGATTTTGATTCTGGACAGGTTTTAGCTGCTCAAAATGCTGATCAACCATGGATACCTGCTAGTTTGGTTAAGGTTATGACCATGTATGTAGCTCTAGATCAAATTAGATTAGGCAATGCTTCATTAGATACAGTAGTGACGGTTAGTGAACGTGCTTGGCGAATGGGCGGTTCGCAAATGTTTCTTGAAGTAGGGGAAAAAGTTACCATCGAAGACCTACTTTACGGAATTGCTGTGGTTTCAGGTAATGATGCCAGCGTTGCTTTGGCTGAAGCTTTAGCTGGAAGGGAAGAAGTTTTTGTTCAGTGGATGAATGCTAAAGCCAAGGATTTAGGTTTAAACTTACATTTTNCTGATGTTCACGGATTATCTGAAGTGAATCAAATTGTAGCCCTTGATTATGCAATTTTAACTGCAAATTATCTGAAAGACTATCCAGAAGCATTAAAATATCATAAAGAAAAATCATTTAGCTACAAACCACGGTCGAGTAAAGTACCAATTGTGCAAAACAATCGCAATGGTTTATTATGGAGCTATGAAGGAGCCGATGGTTTAAAAACTGGTCATTTAAGTAAAGCCGGATATAATTTTGTTGCTACAGCTACCAGAGACGGACGTCGACTCATAGCAGTGGTTTTAGGTGCTGATAGTGAAAGAAAACGGGAGCAAGTAGCGACCAATCTATTAAATTATGGCTTTAATAATTTTACAACCATCGAAGTTGCTAGTTTAATGGAACAAACTGAGGCTCGAGTGTTTAAAGGTAAAGAAAAGATGATTGGTCTTGCTCTCCGGGAAAAAGTTGTAACAATTGCTAAGGATAGTGCAGCAACTTTAGAGACCAAGGTAGAGTTAAAAGAATTAGTAGCGCCGATTAAAGCAGGCGAGCAAGTTGGTGAATTGGTTGTTTATCAAGATGGCCAAGTTTTGAAAAGAACACCTTTATTAGCTAGTGAGGAGGTACCTCGCGGCGGGTGGTTTAGGGTATTAATAGATACAGTTATCCTATTTTTTAGCAAACTAATAACTAAATAAAATCAAAGGACCTAATATGGTCCTTTGTCATTCTTATGAACAGAATACATGATTACCTATTAAATAAATTATTGGTCTGGTGCGAATCCAGCTGTTTGGAGATACTTTATCCGGATTATAAAAATATAATGCTCCTCCTGTCGGATCTTCTCCTTTAAGGCTGAGTTTGGCTGCTTCAATACACTCAGGATCAATTATACCAATGCTAAAAATTCTACCATCGGCAATGGGAGAAAACTGACCTGGTTGAAAGATGATCTCCTTGATTGAGTTTGGAAAGCGTGGATCATGTAAGCGGTTCATAATTACGGCTCCCACAGCTACTTTTCCTAGAAATGGTTCACCTTCTGCTTCGGCATGAATCATTTTGGCTAATAAATATAAATCAGACTCCAAGTAAATACACCTCCTTGATAAAATATTCATAGCCACATTTTTTGTTACATCACTATAGAAAATAAAAGGATAATTACGACTTTCGCAGAAATATATTCACGAAATAACCAAATTAGTACTTGCCCCGTACCGGAGGAGGGAAAAGATGGGAATTGATGATTTAGATAGACAGATATTAAAGTATCTCCAAGAAGATGGTAGAATTAGTTATGTAACCTTGGCCAATCAGTTAAATGTTTCTGAGGGCACAATTCGTAAAAGAGTAAAAAAGCTTGAGGAAAATAATATTTTGCAGATTGTTGGAGTGACTGATCCGTTTAAAGTTGGTTTAGATACAGTTGCCTTTTTATGGTTAGAGGTTCAGCGGGGTCAAGTTAATAATGTAATTGAGAAATTAAAAGAGGTTGTGTCGATTCGATATTTAGCAGTTACTACCGGTTCCTACGATTTGGTAGCGATGGTTGTTTTGCCTAACCGAGAAGAGTTGATCAAACTACTTAATGAGCAGGTACCTAGTATTGAGGGGATTATTAGCACAGAAACATCTATTATTTTACAGATCCATAAACAGATCTATAATTGGATACCTTTTAAAGAAAGTAAAGGAGGAACAGCAAGTGTCTAACCACGTAGATGATATTGATCGACAAATAATTAGCTTGCTTCAAAAAGATGGGCGTATGCCCTATCTAACTATTGCTAATGAACTAGGGCTTGCCGAAGGAACAATACGTCGCCGAGTCGCTCGCCTAATTGATGAACAGATCCTTCAGATTGTTGGTGTTACAGATCCCCTTAAGGTGGGTATGCAAACTGTAGCTATTGTGGGGATGAAGGTAGAACGAAGTAAAATTGACCAAATCGTCCAAGCTTTATCTGATATGTCAGAAGTTCGTTATGTTGCTTTGTCAACTGGTAATTATGACTTAGTAATTGAGGTTGTTGTTCCTAGCAATGATCATTTACTAAAATTTTTAATTAATAAACTAGATGATATTCCAGGTATTTACAATACCGGAACATCACTAGTATTGCAAGTTGCTAAGCAGAATTTTGGCTGGGCACCAGAAGCTTAAACGTTAACTAAGTTCAAGTTTTCCCAGCGATATTGCAATGCCTCGGCTAGATGAGGGAGTTCTATGCTTGAGGCTTGTTCAATTTCAGAAATAGTTTTAGCGATTTTGATGGTTTTGTAATAT
>JGI24707J26582_10002826_pt1 | contig 12842 bp, 13 predicted proteins | sample BioPla1DNA1_FD_26582 | JGI IMG/M metagenome (IMG submission 26582) | reverse complement strand
TTACGGGGCGAGCTCATATCATGGCACACTATCCGGTAACACTGACATATCTCTTTCAGGATGGGTTATTTAGTTTTTATTTATTAAAACCTTTTTGCAGAACAAAAAGCCTTTAAGCGAAGGAAGAGGCTCCCAGAAACTATGTTTCCGAAAGCCTCACGAGAAGTGTATATAGAGCGCCTTTGAAAGAAGGCACATTATAACCTACCATAAGTCTTTCAGATGGTCTTTGCATCTGATTGGCGCATACAATTAGACTGTTTCCGCAGTCTAATTGTCGTGGTGGGTATTATCTATTGAGGAGGGAGAACTATCACTTAGAAATAGCGGTGATTTATTGCTTGTAGGAGGCGGAGCGCATCGCACGGGGGAGAATTCTGCTGGTGGGAAGTATGAGAATTTGCGTAAGACGGCGCAGAAATTCTTCCCCAGCGGTAGGGAAGTAGCGAATTGGTCGGCGCAGGATTGCCCATGCCACGGGTCAAGGTTCGACTATCATGGAGATGTGATCGATAATCCAGCAATGAAATGCTTGCATAAAAAGAAATAACGCATCTTAGATTCTTATTGCAAGCGTTGTTTTCGCTATTTTGTTAAAAATAATCGTCCTGTTGTAGGAGGGCGATTATTTCTTTGCATTAAAGTTATGTATGTTTATTGCAGAAATGGCATTTATGCAAATCGAGACACAGAATTCTATAATTTGAATTTAGAAATTTATAAAAGCATAAGAATTATCAGCTTTTACTTGACAAAATTTAGTTCTATATGTATCGTATTAAGTAGTAGGAATCTTAACATGTTAAATAAGTACTTAGGAAAGAGTGACAAAATGCTAAATAAAACCATCGTAATACTTCTAGCTTTACTATCTATAATGAGCGTTACTAGCTGCAATAAAAAGCCGAAACTAGATTCTGATATTGATGTATCTTCAGTTGATACAATTTCAAGTGAGGAAGTGTCCATTGATTCAACTATCGGGGAAGTGATAGTATTTGATGAAAAGGAGCTTGTAGAAGATTTAAACTACAAGCTACTGAACATTATGAATGAAAGAAATTACTTTGATGAATATGCCGACGATGGATTAATGTACGAAACGGGCGAATACTTCTACCGTGCCTATCAAGACAGCAAATTCACCAATTATATATATGTAATCGTCAACCCCGATGAGGAAGAGCCTAGCATATACGATTTTATCCAATCGGGAGTCATATTGAAGTATGTTGGTTATAGCCATAAAGATTACTTCGAAATTGTAGGCAACAAAAAGGTAGCGGAAGGTAGATTTACATATGGAGAAGTTTTTGAACCTGCTTATGGTCATAACGGTATTGATTATGAAGGAATTGCCCAGAATTTGAAGGCTAATTATAGCGATGAGGAACATATTGATGGTACGCAGGGTAGCGTAATTTATTTTAGGAATCAATTCAGCTGGGATATGAGTAGGGGGAGCGGAACATTCTCCCCAATACGTGAATCATATGTGAATGAGAATATTGATGTTCTTTTAATAGCCGATAGTGGTAATATATATGATACTGAAATCTCATCTAGAAAGTTAAACGATGCACTCGCCATAATAGAGCCTAAATTTAGAAAGTGGCATCTAGGCATGATGCGTCATTCATTACAAGAATTCGGATTTACGGAGGCTCACCAAAGGATGGTAGACCGCATTATAGAAACTTCACCGTACAACTTTGAACTTTCAGTATGGGCTTTATATTAGAAATAAGGTGGGATAGAAATGTATACAAAAGCAGATTTAACCGATCAGCTTATTCAAATGGGGATTGAGCCTGCTGATACAGTAGTAATTCACACATCAATGAAAGCTATCGGCAATGTTGACGGCGGAGTGGATACCCTGCTAGAGGCTTTTATCGAGTATTTAGAAGATGGCTTATTCATCGTACCAACGCATACATGGGAGAATGTAACAAAGGATTCGCCGTTATTCGACGTCAACAAGACGAAGCCATGCATAGGGATTATACCGACGATAGCCGCATTCCACCCACGGGGAATGCGCTCACTTAATCCTACCCATTCGGTCGCTGCATTCGGCAATCGGGCAAAATCGTACATAGCAAGCGAACTTGAATTTGAAACACCAACACATCCGCAAGGCTGCTGGGGGAAGTTATACGATGAGAATGCTAAAATACTGCTAATCGGTGTTGGTCAAGATAGAAATACCTTTTTACACGCAGTCGATGAAATTAACGATATGCCCGAGAGATTAACCAAGGAGCTAATGCCGTTCAAAGTGAAACTATATGATGGCAGTATTGTTGATCGCCCAATGCGAGAACATTATAATCCGCATTCAGAAGATGTGTCACAGTTCTTCACAAAATTTGATGATGCATTCGCTTATCATAATGCTGTCCGGATAGGGAAGTTTGGCAATGCTAAAGTGCAAATTTGCAATGCTAGGAAGTGCGCCGATGTATTTATGGATATACTGAATAAATCCGACAAAGATTTGTGCATTGATGAAGCGCCCATTCCAGAAGAATTTTATAAATAGAGGCAAAACTACTTTTTCTACAACCGAACAACTAAAAAACCACATATAAAACCGCTATCCAATTATGGATAGCGGTTTTCATCTAAGAAGATATAATATTAGCTATGATTTTTTGTTGTATCCGTACCCCATTTCGCTTAAAAGATTTGCTAATAGGTGTAAACGCTCGGACAATAATTCATCATCGTTTTGTAATGCGTCGGCAAAAAGCTGAATATCTTCATCAATTAGGGGATTGTCAGTGCATACCGATACTGTCATAGCGTCACCCTGTAACCCGACCCTATCAATACAAGGCGAATTCACGTCATATAATTTTTCATAGCGGTATGCATCTCTAAAATGCTCCTTTGTTTTGCATATCAAGATCGCTAAATCTATCACTCTGTGAATTGGCAGTTCTTCGGATTGTCTCGACCATTTATCGCCGGTGTGCCGCCATACTTTTGCCGAAATGTCAACCTTACCCCGGTCATTCCATTGTGCAAGCCCTAACGATAAACCTTTAGCGTCTGAATCATAGGCATTTCTTCCGTCAACATCTTCGTAATTTTCCGTAACAATAACGGGCTTATGCTTTAATGTTGTAGGTATTTTCATAATATCACCTCTCTCAGATTACTAATTTACTAAACTACTAAATTAGTAATCTCATTGTACAACAAAGAAAGGCAAAAGTCAATCATTTTCTCCTTGAAATTTGACTTCATTTAATCTTGATAGTAAAATATAGATATGCAGCTAACTATGGATATTACATGAAGTATATATACGTGAGTTTATACGGATTGTATAGCAAATTATCATAAGAATCTAACGGATTCTACCCTAATATTGCAGATTCTGCTATCGCAAAGGGTAGTAAATTGTCAATANGATGATATAATTGCTCAATTTCAATATATAATATAATCATAATATGATATTTTTAATCNTATCTNTGCAAAATTCAATATACAATTAGTTATTACANGTAGTCATTATACAGANTGTATATAAGTATGTATTAATTTAAGGAGGATGTTCAATGCGTATAGTTGTTATTGGTGCTGTTGCTGCCGGCACATCAGCCGCTACAAAGGCAAGCAGAAATAACCCCGATGCCGAAATTGTCATATATGAGAGAGACGGCGATATTTCATATTCGGGCTGCGGAATGCCCTATTACATTAGCGGAGAAATTGAAAATTACCGTGATATTGTGCCCCGTGACGCTGCGTTCTTTAAACGCAAGTACAATGTCGATATTCACACCGAGCATGAAGTTCTGTCGATAAATACTAAAGCTAAAACTATNGAAATTAAGGATTTATCGGCTAACCGTGTNTTCAGCGATAAATATGATAAACTTATTATAGCAACGGGTGCTAGGGCTTTCACACCGCCTATTAAAGGTGCTGACAAGCCGCATGCCTTTACACTTAGGAATGTTGCTGATATGAATCGAATTATCGAGTTCCATGATAGAAATTCGCCCAAAGATGCTACCGTTATTGGATCCGGTTATGTCGGGCTTGAAATATGTGAGAGCCTAGTCAAATTGGGGATTCGGGTGACGGTGGTTGAGATTTTACCCCATGTTACACCTGGATTAGATGATGATATTGCCGACCTTGTGCAGGAGCATCTGGAGGAAAAGGGTGTCAAAGTGCTGACTGGGCAAACTGTTGTAGAAATTACCGACGAAGATGTAATTTTTGCAGATGGTAGTAAAGTATCGTCAGATATGGTTATCATGGCAACCGGTGTTCGTCCGAATAGCGAACTAGCGGAATCGGCAGGGATTGAACTTGGGGTAGCGAATGCTATTAAAGTTGATTCCAAAATGCGCACAAACATTGAAGATGTTTATGCTTGCGGAGATTGCACTGAACATTTTAATATTGTAACGGGCAAGCCATCATACCACCCCCTTGGTTCGACAGCAAACAAAGCAGGCCGGATTTGCGGCGATAGCATCACCGGTGGGAGTCTGGAATTTAGGGGAGTGCTCGGTACGGGTATTTTTAGGTTGTTTGATTTAAGCATTGCACAAACAGGACTGTCCGAAAGGAATGCAAGGGAGGAAGGGTATGATATTGCTGTCATTAATCATACTAAGCCGAACAAGCCCATTTCAGTGGGCGGGGAGATGATGGTGATAAAAGCAATTGCTGATAAAACCGACGGGCGCCTCCTCGGTGCGCAAATTGTCGGGAAAGAAGGCGTCGATAAGCGCATAGATGTAATAGGCACGGCAATAACATTTGGAGCAGTTGCGGAGGATTTATCCCATCTGGATTTAGCATATTCTCCGCCATTCGCAACGACGAAAGACCCCATAACATATACAGGAATGATACTTGATAGTGTTATTTCAAAGGATAAGACGAAGAAAAGTTAATGAAAATTGCAATGTGATTTGTGTTAATGATTAAAATAACATGAAAAAACGGTGAGTGTTAAATACACTCACCGTTTTGATTATGCCGTTTCTATTTCTGCCGCCTTTTTAAGATTAAGCTTTTCGATTGCCCATGCACGAAGCTTATATTTTTGAATTTTTCCGCTTGCGGTCATGGGGAATTCGTCCATGAATTCAACGTAGCTTGGCACTTTATGCCGTGCCATATTTTCACCTACAATTTTCTTAATTGCATCGGCGGTTGTCGTCATACCCTGTCTTACAACAATGCAAGCCATAATTTCCTCACCGTATTGTTCGCTAGGAACACCAATTACTTGAACATCTTGAACTTCATGTATACTATACATGAATTCCTCAAGCTCTTTCGGGTAGATGTTCTCACCGCCTCGAATAATCATATCTTTAATTCTACCGGTAATTTTATAATACCCATCTTCATCGACCATGGCTAAATCGCCGGAATGGAGCCAACCATCTTCATCAATTGCTTGTGCGGTGGCATCTTCCATTTTATAATAGCCCTTCATAATATTATATCCACGTGCGCAGAATTCGCCTTGCTGATTTGGACCAAGCGTTTCGCCCGTTTCTGGATCGATTATCTTAGTTTCAACATGGGGCATAGCCTTGCCCACGGTGCTAACACGAATCTCAAGACTATCGTCAATTGTCGTCATCGTCGTTGCTGGTGATGCCTCGGTCTGACCATATGTAATGGTAATTTCTTTAGCGCCCATCTTATCGACGACAAGCTGCATTACTTTAATCGGGCATGGCGAACCTGCCATAATGCCGGTGCGTAGTTTCGGGAATTTGAATTTATCAAATTCTTCATGCTCAAGTGCTGCGATGAACATTGTCGGTACACCGTGTATTGCCGTGCATTCTTCCTCATCAATTGCCCTAAGAAAATCGATCGGACGATAGGATTCAAGCGGTACCATTGCCGCACCATGAGTCAAACTCGCCATTATTCCGAGCACTAATCCAAAGCAATGGAAGAAAGGAACGGGGATACATAGCTTATCTTCATTAGAGAAATTCATGCATTCACCAATGCTTTTCCCGTTGTTTATAATGTTATAATGAGTTAGCATTACCCCTTTAGGGAAGCCGGTGGTGCCCGATGTATATTGCATATTAATAACATCGTGGCAATCTTGCTCAGCCTTAATTCTATTCAATTTAGCGTCGCTAACTTCATTAGCTTTATCGAATAGCTCATTGAATAGCATCATACCAGCCTCTGGCTCATTATCAGCCAATATAATAGATTTTAGGAATGGTAACGAATCAAAATTAAGGCTATTGGGCTTAGAATCCTTAAGTGATGGACATAAATCATTTATAATCTGTACGTAATCGCTATGCTTTGTTCCTCTTGACATTACAAGCACCTTAGTATCCGATTGTCTTAATAGATATTCAAGCTCGAACACCTTGTAATTTGTATTGACCGTAACTAGAATTGCACCAATTTTCGCACAGGCGAATAAAGTCAATATCCATTCAGGAATATTTGTCGCCCACATAGCGACATGGTCGCCTTTTTCTACGCCCATAGCGATGAAGCCTTTTGCTATAATATCAACTTCTTTATTAAAATCGCTCCAACTGCGGTAATAATCTCGGTTGATATACTTGAATGCTTGAGAATCTGGATATTTTTCGGCTATATGCTCTAGCATATCACCGACTGTAATCTCAATTAATTTTCCCATTTACTAACCCTCCCATTATTAACCGATGCCAATGGTTGGGGGATCACTATATACAAAAAAGCCCCCGCCGCCATGACATTCATGCCATGGAGACGAAAGCATATAATCTTCCGTGGTACCACTCCAATTGATATAGTAATGCTTATAACCGCATACTACATCCACTCTTTTCGCATCAAAAATGCTATTCCCTTTATCGGTGGAAATCCGTTCAACTCTAATCTTGTATTTGGATACAATTTCAAGTGAATGCTCAAGAGTGAGTTCGTTGTAATCTCAGTGCCAACTCCCACCGAATGTTGGCTCTCTTAAAACTTTAATCACAATTACTATTCTCTATCTACGCATTAGAAATATTAAGTTCTTTACCATCATATTATCAGACATATAAAAGGTTGTCAATATAAATACAAAAGTTTTTTCAATTTTAGTAATATGCCCAAATATATGGTGGGATTTCAGCAGCAAACCGTCAATTTGCTAGATGTGCATTAGTTTAATAAAATTTGCTTGCATACTATCCTTGAAAAAATTCCATATTTCTGTTAGAATAATTATAAGAAAAAAATGAATGGAATAGATTAAATGAAAAGTCGCATAAATAAAAATGCCCTAGCAAAAGCCGCCTATATTGCAATTCCGATTATCGCCATACTATGTGTAATACTCTTAAAAGATGTGATTATTATAGTGGCAAATAACTTCCCCAAATGTAGATTTCACAAGCTTACGGGGGGACTATGCCCCGGCTGTGGAAATACTAGGAGTGTCATCGCATTACTGAATTTCAATATTATAAAATCACTGAAATATAATATAACACCAATTCTTCTTGGGACTATTATATTGATATTATATATTGAATTAGGTACATATTTATTCGGTAGGCATAGAGCGATATTACCTAGAAGTAATCTAATGCTGGCTCTGATTATTGTGTTGATGCTGCTATATTATGTGGTTAGGAACTTTGTGCCTTATATAAGCCCATAAAACGCAAAAGTACCATCCATATTGTTGTAGTAGAACGGTTGATAGGGCAGTGTTTCCATTAGTGCTGGCACAAGAAGCAATAAGATGATACCAACTCCTATTATGGTTGAAATAATTGACAATACTAGTCCGGCAATTGCCATGCCCCTACCAGCGCCGCCCTTTTTTATTCCGACTGCGCCAAGGATTAATCCGATGAAACCTAATATAGCGGGAATTACGGGAATGCAGCAAGCGAAAGTTAATGAAATAATTCCAAGCACTAGCGATGCAATTCCGAACCCTGCGTTACCTTGCGGCGGGGGATTTTGATAGTTATTATATTGGTAGTTCGGGTACTGTCCGTTCATATTGTACATTTTTAATACCTCCTTATAAGCCTGTTAAAGTAAATATAACATAATAGATAGTATCTTGCAAGAAAAAACGTGGATATCGTCGAATTTATGTTATAATAAATGAAACCGCAAATACTATAAAGTTTGTTATAGAAAAATGCCCATTGCATTGTTGCAATGAGCATTTTGATTTACGGGAAAGCAGTCATTAGCCCATATTTTCAAGTTCTTTGGTTATGTCCTCCAAGACACCTATACCAATTAAACCTAGAACTATAATTATTATAGAGATTGCTAGACCAACAATGGAAAGCACGATTCCAGCTATCGCCATGCCCCTACCCGTGGTTTGCTTTTTATTATGTAATATACCTAACACAAGACCTACAATTGCAACAACTACCGACACCTGCCACCAGCAACAGGTTACTATTGATACAATTCCTAAAACCAATGAGGCAATTGCCATACCATTGCCACCTTGCTGTGGTTGCATTGGTTCTTGCATTTGCGGATTTGGGTACTGCCCGTTCATATTTTCATTCATATTGAAAACCCTCCTAAAAAATTAGTCAATTTAAATATACCACTTTCTTCACACTTTTACAACAAAATTAGGCAGATTACTGTAACTTTGTAGCTTTTCACAAAATATCAATCAAAATCTTATGCAAGTTTATGAACTAATTTTCTTAAAACTTTTATAAGCATAATATATTATACTCGGTGCTATCCAATGATAGAACTAGAAGCTCGGATACTATTTAGATATTTTGTGACAATTAACATTTTATGCTCTATCGCAATATAATGAGGTAGATAAATGAGGCGAAATGCTGGCATTAATAGCGATAAAACAACAATTAGCACAATTAATTTTAAAAATGTGCAAAAAGGTGTTGACAAAACCGTGGTAGTAGTTTATAATATAAAAGCTGTCTAATTTATTGGACAGTTAAAATATCGGGGCGTAGCTCAGTTTGGTAGAGTGCTTGGTTTGGGACCAAGATGCCGCAGGTTCAAGTCCTGTCGCCCCGACCATATAAAAGTAGTTGGAAAGCATTTAATTTTTATGTTGACAAGCCATTTAGCTTATGATATAATATTTATGCAATTAATAATGCTGGTGTAGCTCAGTTGGTAGAGCAGCTGATTTGTAATCAGCAGGTCGGGGGTTCAAGTCCGTCCACCAGCTCCATTTTACGGGAGATTTCCAGAGCGGCCAAATGGGGCAGACTGTAAATCTGTTGCGTAAGCTTCGGTGGTTCGAATCCACCATCTCCCACCATATTGAATAATCCCCTATACACATATCATTGTGTGTATAGGGGATTATTCTTTTTAGTTGGCTTACGCAAGAGAAGTTATTACACTAGTCACTATGGTATTTTATCGTTTTCTTAGGTATATAGATGTAAAAAGATTAAGTGGGTGAGTTAATGGGTAATTTTGTTAGTAAAAGGAAATCATCAATCATTTTGGATATTGTTCTATGGAGTGCATTATGGGGGATATTTGAAGCGACGGTGGGTTATATTATACATTCCGTTTCTTTTAAATTGAGCTGGTTGGTTTGGTATCCTGTAGCCTGTTTCTTTATGTCAAATGTATATCGCAGAACGGGGAAAGTTTATTCAATTTTTTTCATAGGGATATTCAGCGCATCTATAAAAATGCTGAATCTCTTTCTACCTGGGAGAATTGATAGAGTGATTAATCCGTCGGTTTCAATTGTGTTTGAAGCTATATCGATGGCTGTTATCGTATATGCAGTTAACAAGTTATTCGCTAAAAGGGGTAAGAATATTGCGGTAAAGGCTCTAACCGCTTTTACGATGAATACTAGTTGGCGACTCTTATACATTCTGTATTGTTTATTCATTATGCCAACTTGGATGCGTGAAGTATCGATAGTGAGCACTTCAGAGAAGTTAATTCCATTCTTTATAACGCAGAATCTATATACTAGCATTCTAATTTTCATAGGTTATCAATTTAAACCCTATANTTTTAAGCCCCTTGAATACTTGGAGTCCGGATTTGCAAATATAAGAAAGAACTTATCAGTTAGGTTTGTGCCGGTATTGCATTGCGGTATTACCGCTTTACTACTTGGTGTAAACATTGCGTTACAAATACTGCTAAGATAATATATACCTAAATGCCACCTAGGAATGTAGGTGGCATTTTGCTTTCCGTGTTAAAACACCCTCTATAACTGCGAATTATCATATTGTAATTGCGGTATAATTCCCAAATATAAGGTAAGAATATAATCGGAGTACGAATGTAAATTTAATACAAAGGAGGGTAATTATTAATATGAATACCGCAATCGGGAAGAACATCAAGCGTAAAGATGCTTGGTACAAAGTTACCGGACAAGCAAAATATACTGATGACTTCCCAACTTCGGGCTTGCTAGATGCTCGTTTGCTCACTAGCACGCATGCACATGCACGGATAAAAAGTATAGATATTTCTAAAGCGCCATATTCAGTGCGTAAGCAATTGGCAGGTGCATTCACAATTCCCGTCGGAAAAATCCAAGTTAAAGTCCCTTTTGTAGGGGGCGGATTTGGCGGCAAAGCACCTGTGACATTGGAGATTCTAGCATATCTAGCATCTAGGAGCGTGGGGGGGAAGGCAGTAAGACTGACAATTCCTAGAGAGCAAGATATGGCAAGTATGCCTTGCCGATTAGGACTAGAGGCAGTTATTAAAATAGGTGCAGACGAGAACGGATTTATCCAAGCTGCTGATTTGACATATTGGCTTGATTGTGGTGCATATACCGATATTTCCCCCTATATGTCAAAAGCTATTGCGATGGATTGCACGGGTCCATACCATATTGAGAATCTAACTTGTGATGCTATGTGCGTGTATTCAAATCACACCTATTCTACTTCTTTTAGAGGATTCTCTCATGAGGGATATACATTTTGCATATAGGCTCTGTATGCACACTTTATCAAATAAGCGAATCAAATCTTTTCCAGTTGATGAAGCTCTCTTGTGGTAGGATAGCCGACCATACTAACCAATGTAGAATCACTATTGGCGGGAATTTATGCGGCTCAATAATTTACCGTGAAACAAGCTTACCCTTATTGCTTTCGGATGCNAATATCACATTGTATGGAGAAAAAGGGGAGAGGAGTATCCCGTTTAATAGTGTATTTAATGGGCGAATGAGGCTATCTTCAAGCGAGATGATAGTCAGGATTCATATTCCTATATGGGCATTATCAGCTCCCTATGTTCATATTAAGAAAACGGCGAACGAAAAAACAGATTACCCTCTTGTTAGCATTGCCGCTATCTTAAAAGGCAATTCTATTAGAATGGCGTTTTCGGGAGTATGCTCATACCCATTTAGAAGTAAAGAAATTGAAAAGGTGCTGAATAATAAAAGCAATTCAATTGAGAATCGGGCTAAAATGGCAATATCGTTATTGCCCGATAAAGTCTATTCCGATGGCGAAAGTTCAGGAGAGTATCGCCTTTTCGTACTTGAAAATACTTTGTTAGAAATATTAAAGAGGTGGGAGAATGGTAGAATATAAGGGTAAATCAGTAATAGAGCTGAATGTAAATCGTGAGATTCACGAAGTAACCGTGCGCCCCTCCGATATTTTACTAGATGTGTTGAGGGAGCAGCTAGGTCTTACTTCCGCAAAGCCGGGATGCCTGAATGGTGACTGCGGTGCTTGCACTGTTGCGGTAGATGGGCTTCCCATGAAGTCATGTTTAATGCTTGCAGTCGAGGCGCAAGGACATGAAATTCTAACGGTGGAGGGGCTTGGTGGAATGGCTGCAATCCAACATTTGCCGATGCACAAGCTATCAAGAAATCCGTGACGCTGTGAAATTAATGTATGATGATACATTGAGTAATGGAGCTAGTAAGTGATTTTGCGATACGCATATAAATGTGAAGAGACGTGGAATTTCTATTATATAACTTAAATTAAAACAAGGTGCGACAATTTGTCGCACCTTGTTTTATGCTTATTTAAAGTGTGTGAAAGCCGAGCCACCGCATTGGGAAATTGCGATTTACAATAGAAATTCAAAGAATCTTACAATATGGGATAGGATGAATACTATAACCCTCTTTACAATATTAACGGGCACTTCCTCAACATTATTACTCTCGATATAGTTATAGTCCTTATCAACAACAAGACTTTCTTCGATATATTGCATTAACCCTTCGTCAAGCTTTTCAGCGGCTTCGGCACTGTGGATTACTACCATGGATTCCGTACTTAAAAATGCGCTCCTAGGATCCGCATTAAATGTGCCAATTGCTAAAAGGTCATTATCAATAGTGAATGCCTTTGCATGTATTGAGTCTTTTGACTGATATTCGAATATAGTAATGCCTTTGTCAACAAGCTTTTTCCTATGATTAGTGTAGCCTGAAAATGCTGGGTAGTTAGGTGTGCTTGCTAGGGAATTCGTTAGAATAAATATATCTATATTTTCGGCATCAATGTCATTCAAATAGCCTTTCGTCATGGCTTTACTAGGCACAACATATGGACTTTGTATAAAAATTGAACTTTTTGCTGCTTTCATAAGCTTAGTTATTTCATACAGGCACCATGGCTCTTTAGAGAACCTAGTTAGCGGATTATGAATAAAAGTTATTTTATTTGTAGGAACGGATATATCTAGCATCTGCGAATATTGCAACATTTTATCCTTATAGGTTTCCTTTGCCTTTGCTAGTTTATCGGCTAGCTCCATTTGCCTTTCCATTCCCTTTTCCCGCCGTGATTTATTTATCTTGATGTTCAAATCTTTAGTATACTTATGGCTCCATATTT
>JGI24707J26582_10002825_pt1 | contig 12843 bp, 9 predicted proteins | sample BioPla1DNA1_FD_26582 | JGI IMG/M metagenome (IMG submission 26582) | reverse complement strand
ATAACCTTCATACGGTTTAATGATTCCTCATCTAATAATCCCTTCTTAAAGTCACATACAGTAGCAAAATATCTACGTATTATTTCTTGCTTTGAGGCTGATGAGACAATTTCGTCATCTATAATACCAAATGCAACCCTATTAACACTCATATCAGTGGGGGATTTGAACACAGAATCCTTTCCTGTAATCTTTTCAATAATTCTTTTTACTACGGGAAACATCTCTAGGTCTCTATTATAATTAACAGTAACTTCTTGATACTTTTCAAAATGAAAATTGTCAATCATATTTACATCTTTTAGATCTATAGTAGCGGCTTCGTAAGCGATGTTAACTGGATGCTTGAGTGGCAAATTCCATACAGGGAAAGTTTCGAATTTTGAATAGCCAGCCACCCNTCCCTGCTTATATTCATGGTATAGCTGACTAAGGCATGTGGCCAGTTTACCACTGTTTGCTCCTGGAGCAGTAAGTACTACGATAGGCTTACTTGTGGCGATATATGGGTTACTTCCATATCCATCTTCGCTTACTATTGTATCTATATCTGCGGGATAACCAGGTATGGTGGTATGTTTATATACCTTAATATTCCGCCTTTCAAGCTTGTTAATAAACACATTAGTTGCTGGTTGTTTACTATATCGAGTAATAACAACGCTGTTTACCTTAAGGTCAAAGCTCCTTAAATCATCTAAGAGACGGAGAACCTCCATGTCATAGGTGATTCCAAAATCTCCTCTTATTTTATTTCTTTCAATATCACCGGCATATACGCAGATAATAATTTCTACCTGATCCTTAAGCTTTTGAAGTAATTTGATTTTAGCGTCCTCATCAAAACCGGGCAAAACTCTTTTAGCGTGTTTGTCACCGATAAGCTTTCCACCAAATTCTAGATATAGCTTGTCATAATTATTTACCCGTTCCAAGATATATTTTGATTGTTCTTCAATGTACTTCTGTGGATCAAATCCGGCCTTCATTAAGTATCCTCCTTATTATTTGCTCTATAATTAATGTCGGTTAATTTATTATTATTGATTAGTTTTTGTAAAACAAATTTGTTTAAANGANAACTAAAATACTATACTCTATCATAAGCCAAATATGAAAAAAGTCAAATAATATTTAGGCCTAAACATGAGAAAAATATGTGTAAAGGTTAATTATGTGCCACTAAAGCTTGCGTGTTGTAATAGCACTTACTATATAGTAAAGTATGGTAAAGAGAAATAAAATAAAAACTTAGTGAGATTGAGAGGGATTTATATGTGTGGGCGATATAATTTTACTGTGGAACAAAGTGATGAGTTACGTGAAATAATTGAGAAGCTAAATGCCAAGATACATGGAAAGGAAGTTAAAACTGGAGAGATATTTCCTACAAATCAGGTACCTCTACTCTTANCTGATCATAATCAGACCACCCCTGCTCTTGGCATATGGGGATTTCCTAAGTTTGATAATAAGGGTGTAATAATTAATNCTAGGTCTGAGACAGCCTCCGAAAAAAAGACTTTTAGAGACAGCTTAATAAGCCGTAGGTGTATTATACCCTCTACTGGGTTTTATGAATGGGATAGGGATAAAAGAAAGATAATGTTTAGGCAGGAGGGGACTAATGCCCTTTATATGGCCGGTTTATATAATTTTTATCAGGATGAGCTGCGATTTGTCATACTTACTACAGAGGCTAATGAATCTATTAGAGATGTTCATCATCGTATGCCCCTGGTTATCCCAGGAAANGAACTAGAGACCTGGATTTTTGATGATTCTTATACAAGTCATATATTAAATCGGGTACCACCAAAACTAGTTAGGGAACTTATTTAAAACAACTATCTTCAATATTTATCCTCTTTACATCGAACNTTAGTTCTGATATAATGATGGCAAGAGGTGAACATATGTATGGATAAAATAATTTTTCATATTGATGTAAATTCGGCTTTCCTAAGCTGGGAGGCCGTTTATCGACTACATATCCGGGGAGAAAAGATGGATTTGCGAGAGATTCCCTCGGCAGTAGGAGGGGATGTGAAGAAACGGCACGGAATTATTCTTGCCAGGTCCACTCCTGCCAAGAAATATGGTATTAGGACNGGTGATACCATAAGTGACGCTCTTAAGCTCTGCCCTGATCTTCTTATAGTGCCCCCTCATTATGACCTTTATGAGACCTGCTCTGAGGCATTTATGGAGATTCTCAGAGACTTTTCCCCCTGTGTAGAGCAGTATTCTGTTGATGAGGCATTTTGCGATATGACAGGAACCCTAGGACTCTATGGGTCGGCGGTGGTTGCTGCTACATTGATGAAGGATAGGATCTATAGTGAGCTGGGCTTTACAGTGAATGTGGGAGTTTCCACGAATAAGATACTAGCCAAGATGGCTTCTGATTTTAAGAAGCCTAATCTGGTACACACCTTGTTTCCAGAAGAGATAGAGAGGAAGATGTGGGTTTTACCGGTGGAGGAATTATTCTTTGTCGGTCCGGCTACAAAGAGAAAACTTCATGCTTTGGGGATTCATACAATTGGGGATTTAGCATGTACTGATTTGGAGATTCTAAGAGCACATTTTAAAAANCATGGNGAGTTAATCTATTCATTTGCAAATGGAATTGATATGTCTCTTGTAGAGAATGAGGCGGCCCCCAATAAGGGATATGGTAATTCTACAACAATTGCATTTGATGTTGACGATGGCAGTACCGCCAAGATGGTGCTGCTTTCTTTAGCTGAAAAGGTCAGTTCTAGACTACGAGCAGACTCAGTTAGGGCTGGCCAGGTTGCGGTTAGTATAGTTGATATGTATTTTCGTCATGAATCCCATCAAATACAGCTTTTTTCTCCTACTAATTCAACTAATGAGATACACAAGGCATCNTGCAAGTTATTTGATGAGTTTTGGGATGGGACGCCTATAAGGAATCTNGGAATTCATACAGGTAAGATTGTTCAGGATGGTGATGATAAGCAGCTTAATTTATTTGATATGAACTGTTATGAGAAGCTATCTAGGCTAGATTTAGCCGTTGATTCCATAAGGGAAAGATATGGAGAGGATTCTATTATACGGGCAGTCTTTCTGGATGGGCCAATCTATCATATGTCTGGTGGAATTTCACCAGAGAAGCGTAAGCCAAATTATAAATAGAAGCTAGGTCATGATAGATTGATAAACTATCANAAAGATGGGCTTTTGATTAGACTCTAGATACTACNATAATATAATGTGAGGGTGTTGTTATGATTCATATGCCGGTGGATGTGGTTGCAACCTTTAATGTGCAGGGTGGGATTAAGCCGAATTTTATTCGCCTTGAGGACGAAGAACACATCCTACAAACCTATAAAATNGAAAACATTGTTTTTAGCCGAGAAGAAAAGCATGCNGGAATACCGGCTATACTATTTTGCTGTAATATTATGCGACAAGGCCGTATGCAGGCTATTAACTTAAAGTATTATGTAAAGACCCACCAGTGGGTACTGGCGGGTACATCGTCTTAGCCAAGGTATTTCTTTTCTAAGTCATTTAGTAGAGAGATATAATGATTTTGTATTCCTTTATCNCTAGCGNTCTCTTCAAATGCAATAGTATCTTGGTCTAGCTTTTTTAGAATGTCTTCAGGCAAGTGNCTTCTTGCAAATGTGTATATAACGGAATCTTCCTTGTCGATATGTCTTTTCATGTGATGGGTATAGCTGATGGCATTGGCGATTACATCAATACGACTATCTTCATCACCCTGTTTTGTCCTATCAAGGGCTAAGACAAGCTCTTGTATATATAATCTNCCCATATCATGCTCTACAAGCATGCCGTGATTTACCATCTTATGGCCGAGCGTGCCTAGGTTTTCTACCATTTCATTAAATAATAGCTTTTCCTCCTTGCCATGGTGATGGGCATCGGAATAAGCCCTAATAAAATCAATCATAAGGTCAAAATCCTTATAGTCGATGTCTTCACCCTTCATAATGTCAGTGCAAGCCTTCCTGACCACAGCTAACATACGAAGTATATTTTGATGTTCTTCCATCATAAGTTTTATGCTGTCCATAGTATTCCTCCTAGTGTATATTATTTGATAATTATTTAATTGATATGTGGATTTATAGCGAACATTTTAATTTGTTATATTAGTAGTAAGACCTCCAATTTTATATGGAGGTCTTGAGGTGTTACTAATCTATATATAAAGGGGGGGAGTATCTAAAACGTCTATTCTAAAAACAGTTTAATATCATCTTCTACGGTTCCTATACCTGAGATACCAAAGCTTTCTACCAGAACCTTTGCAACATTAGGAGAAAGGAAGGCAGGTAGTGTAGGTCCTAAGTGGATGTTCTTCACTCCTAGGTATAGTAGAGATAGTAGTACGATTACAGCCTTCTGCTCATACCATGCAATGTTATAAGCGATAGGTAGTTCGTTGATGTCAGTAAGCTCAAATGCTTCCTTAAGCTTTAGGGCGATTAGGGCTAGGGAGTAGGAGTCATTACACTGACCTGCATCTAGAACCCTAGGAATTCCATTAATATCCCCTAAATCAAGCTTGTTGTATTTGTACTTAGCACAACCTGCGGTAAGAATTACAGTATCCTTAGGAAGGGCTTTTGCAAAATCTGTATAGTAATTTCTTGATCTTTGTCGACCGTCACAACCAGCCATTACGAAGAATTTGCGGATGGCACCAGATTTTACTGCTTCAACAACTTGATCTGCAAGAGCAAATACCTGTGCGTGTGCAAATCCACCAATAATTTCTCCCTTTTCAATTTCTACTGGAGGCTGGCATGTCTTAGCAAGTTCGATTATCTCTGAAAAGTCTTTAAATCCATTTTCATCTCGTTCAATATGCTTACAACCAGGTACTCCTGATGCACCTGTAGTGAATAATCTATCCTTATAAGAGGCTGTAGGAGGAACAACACAGTTGGTAGTCATAAGAATTGGACCATTAAAGCTCTGGAATTCTTCCTTTTGCTTCCACCATGCATTACCATAGTTGCCTACAAAGTGACTGTACTTCTTAAACTCTGGATAGTAGTGAGCAGGAAGCATCTCTGAGTGAGTATAAACGTCAACTCCAGAATCTTTAGTCTGGTCTAAAAGCTGTTCTAGATCTTTCAAATCATGTCCTGATATAAGAATTCCAGGTCTAGTACCTACACCAATGTTAACCTTAGTGATTTCAGGATTACCATAGGTTCCTGTATTTGCAGAGTCAAGTAGTGCCATGCCGTCTACACCAACTTTACCTGTTTCTAAGGTAAGAGCAATAAGCTCATCTACACTTAAGCTATCGTTTAATGTGGAAGCTAATGCCTTTTGCATAAATGCACTAATNTCTTCGTTGTCATAGTTTAATTCATTAGCATGNTTCATATAAGCTGCCAAGCCCTTCAATCCATAAGTGATTAATTCTCTTAGGCTTCGAATGTCTTCGTTCTCGGTAGAAAGGACACCAACCTTAGTAGACTTTGCAACCAGCTCTTCCCTAGTCTCAGCATTCCANATAGCTGCTTTGGGAAGGGAGTCCTTATCTGATACCTTATTNAGTAAGTCGTTTTTAATTCTTAGTGTTTCAAAAACTCTCTGATAAAAAATCTCATCGTCAAAATTGGCATTTGTGATTGTTGTAAACAGGTTAATGGTAACATAGTGATTAACCTCTGCAGAAATCTCTACACCCTGTGCACGTAATGCTGTAGTAACTGCGCTTAAGCCCTTTGTTACATAAATCAGCATATCCTGCATATTTGCTAGTTCAGGTGATTTTCCACATACCCCGAATTTGGTACACCCAGTACATCCAGCTGTTTCTTGGCACTGGTAACAAAACATTGCATTCTCCATCATATACTCTCCTTTTTATTTAAGTAAATTTAAAATTGTTTTTTATTGACTTGATTAATATATGACGAGTATAATACAATCATAGTAGAAAAAGTGTAGCCATGGCAACTTTTTTGACAAAAAAAGTTTAACCTAATAAATAGATAATATAGTCAAAGGAACTTAATATAGATAAAAGATAAAGGAGGATATATAAATGGAACAATATAATTCTGTCTTAAATAAATGTGCTTTGTTTCGTGGAGTAGATCAGACTGTCTACTCTCATCTGATGGATTGTCTAAGTGCTAAGGTCAAGCACTATAATGAAGAAGAATATCTTTTCCTAGCTGGTGAAAAGATTGATCATGTAGGAATTGTTTTTCAGGTAAAGTACAGGTACAAAAAGAGAATTTAGCTGGTAATAAACATATTATAGCCATCCTAGAGCCTTCAGATTTATTTGCAGAGGGTATTGTATGTACAGCAAGCCGACTGTCACCAGTTACAGTTCAGGCTATGGAAGATTCTGTGGTTTTACAGATTCCTTATGAGAGAATTATTAAGACCTGTGGTAGAAGCTGTGTATATCACCTAGGGCTTATTCAGAATATGATGATGGTCTTAGGAGAGAAGAATGTGAGTTTGAATTGGAAGTTAGAGCTTATGACCTTGAAGGGAATGCGTGAGAAGCTTGCAAGCTACCTTATAAAAGCTTCAATAAATAATGGAAGTAAGATGTTTCAAATTCCCTTAAATCGGACGGAGCTGGCTGATTTTCTAAATGTATCTCGTACTTCTATGTGTAGGGAGTTAACTAGGATGAAGGATGAGGGATTAATAGATCTTTACGGCAGAAGCTTTAAGATTCTAGATCAAAAAAGGCTTGCCCAGTGTTTGGAGTAGGCAAGCCCATAGGTATTATAATGACTTTGTTTTAATAATCCAGTTCTTTAAAAATCTCTTTAATAGTATCTTTACATTCGCTAGATCCTGTTGAATAAAGTACGGTATTTTTTACAAGTGATATCATATAGTAATCAGCTTCATTACTGAATAAACTGTAATGTTGGTAGGCAAATATATCAAGCTTAGTAGAAGAATATTTTACATTTAAGCTTTCTTTTATTTGATATAATAGTTCAAACATATCTTCATAAAATTCTTTTGCATCCTTATTGCTAGAAAAGACGTAAAGTTTAAGTTGTAAATTATCAGATACCGCTATTGTTGCTGACTCAATGGTTTCGTCATCTATCTGATCACTTATATCGGAAACTTGATAATCTTTATCAGATAATATCTGGGTAAACTCATCAGCGCTAACTCCTTGCCTTGATATGTCTATGTTACAACCCGCAAGTACTATCAAGGACAAGGCGGAAATTACAATAAATAATAAAAGTTTCTTCATCATTAGATCGTGAGTTCTATGAGATAAGTCCCATGATAGAACTCCTTCCTCCCCTCTATTTATTATGATGTTAGTATATGTCAAAAATCGCAGTATTTCAACGAATCTTTAAGAATTTCACTGAATCTTAATGTGTTTATAATAATATGGATTTAAAATATTGGGCGGTATATTTATCAACAATTGATATCCAGTATGGTGATTCTAGATTTTATTTACAAAGTTATCATAATTTGTTATATAATGATATATATAAGTGAAATAAGTGGATAAAACCCTATTGACTAAAAAGTGTGACAGGATAAAAACTTCATCATACATAAAGGAACTGTATATATGAAAAAGATCACATTTATTGATACTGAGGTATCAGTTGAAACAAATCGAATATTAGATATTGGCGCAGTAAAGATTAATGGGGAGTCTTTACACACTGAATCAATAAGCAAGTTTCGTGATTTTATTAATGGTGATGAATACCTATGTGGGCACAATATTATTAATCATGATATGAAATTCCTCAATTTGTCTATGGGACATAAGGATCTAACAAGTGATTGGAAAGTTATAGATACACTATACCTATCCCCATTGTTGTTTCCCAAAAGGCCTTATCATGCCCTTGTTAAAGATGACAAGCTCCAAGTGGATGAACTAAACAATCCACTTAATGATGCAAAAAAGGCAAAAAGATTATTTTTTGATGAGTTAGAAGCATTCAATTCATTAGCTAACCCTTTAAAAAGGATATATTACTTTTTGCTTAAGGATAGCGTGGAATTTAAAGCATTCTTTAAATATATGGATTATCAAGTAAATATAGATGAAATTCATGTAGAAATTATTGAATACTTTCAAAATAACTTATGTAGTAATTTTGATTTTATAAATATTATTAGGCAAGCTCCTTTGGAGTTGGCATATTGTCTTGCTTTGATTCAAGCGGATGATGAGTATTCTATTGCACCTAGATGGACTATAATTAATTATCCTAAAGTGGACCAAATCATGAATCTCTTAAGAGGAATACCCTGTATAAAGGGCTGTAGCTATTGTAATGATAAATTAGATGCTAAAAAGGGACTTAAGACATTCTTTGGATATGATGAATATAGGTCTTTTGATGGTATAAATCTTCAGGAACAGGCTGTTAGAGCTGCTATTAACAATAAATCTCTACTTGCTATATTTCCCACAGGTGGAGGAAAGTCCATTACATTTCAGGTGCCAGCTTTAATGGCTGGTAAATATGCAAAAGGACTAACAGTTGTAATTTCACCCTTACAGTCTCTGATGAAAGATCAGGTAGACAATTTGGAGGAGAAGCATATCACAGATGCAGTCAGCATCAATGGATTGTTAGATCCTATTGAGAGGGCAGAAGCTCTTCGCCGGGTAGAAGAAGGGGAGGCGAGCTTACTATATATATCGCCTGAATCACTTCGGTCAAGAACTATTGAGCGTTTGCTATTAGGACGAAAGATAAGTAGGTTTGTGATAGATGAGGCTCACTGTTTTTCAGCTTGGGGACAGGATTTTCGTGTTGATTATTTATATATAGCAGAATTTATTAAAAATCTTTGTAGTAAAAAAAATCTAGAAGAAATGATTCCAGTATCTTGTTTTACTGCTACAGCAAAGCAGAATGTAATTGATGATATTAAAGAGTATTTCTATAAGAACTTAAACCTTGAATTAGAATTATTTACAGCCAAATCAGGTAGGAAAAATCTGACCTACACTGTAATTCATAAGGCTGAGAATGAAAAATATAGTGCAGTACGTAATCTTTTAGAATACAAAAAGTGCCCTACGATTATATATGTATCAAGGACAGCTAGAGCCGAAGAAATAGCAAAAAAACTTAGTATGGATGGATATCCTGCAAAAGTTTATCACGGTAAAATGGATAAAAAAGAAAAGAGTGAGAATCAAGATTCATTTATCCGAGGAGAAATCAACATAATGGTTGCCACCTCGGCTTTTGGTATGGGAGTCGATAAGAAAGATGTGGGGATGGTAATTCATTATGATATTTCTGATTCTTTAGAGAATTATGTTCAGGAGGCAGGGCGTGCTGGTAGAGATCAAAAAATTTCTGCAGAATGTTATGTACTTTATAATGATGAAGATCTAAACAANCATTTTATATTACTAAACCAAACAAAGATAACAAAAGAGGAGATTCAACAGATTTGGAAGGCCATTAAGGATGCTACNCGCACACGGTCTAGAATGTCTAGTTCTGCAATGGAACTTGCAAGGGATGCAGGTTGGGATGAGCGAGTCTCAAACATTGAGACTCGTGTTACAACAGCAGTTGCAGCCTTAGAAAATGCAGGTTATATAAAAAGAGGTCAAAACATGCCGTATATATATGCTGATAGTATTCAGGCAAGAACAGTTATTGAAGCGTCAAATAAGATAAGAAATTCAGGAGTATTTGAGGAGGCAGAAGAAGACCTGGCTGTTCGAATTATAACAAAGCTTATATCAAGTAGGATTAGAAAGTCGGTTAATAATGAAGTTGCTGAATCAAGAGTGGACTATATATCTGATGATTTAGGTATTAATAAAGCTAAGGTATTAAATATAATACAGAAGNTAAGGGATATAGGTGTATTGGCTGATGCAAAAGACTTAACAGCTTATCTGGAAGAAGGTACTGCAAAGGGGATGAATATACTTGCAAGCTATCGAGAACTAGAGAAGTTTCTACTTAGTGAGCTTCCTGAAGACTCTGTAATAATAAATCTAAAGGAGCTTAATGAGAGGGCAGAGGAAGCGGGGGTAAATAAAGTTACTTCCGATAAGGTTAGAAGGTTAATAAATTATTGGTCTATAAAAAAGATTATTAAGNGGGAGGTATCTAGGTACTCACAAAACCATTTGAAACTTACTCTTCTTAAAAATAAAGAANGGATAAAGGAAGAGATGGAGAAAAGGTGGGATGTTGCTGAGTTTATTTTATATAGGTTAGATGAAATTAATACAGATAATGAATCTACCATTCAATTTTCTATCTTGGGGCTTAAGGATGATTATGATTTTGCAAGACAATTGCTAATGAAAAAGGCAACAAGCAATGAAATAGAAGAAGCAATATTTTATCTATCAAGAATAGGTGCCCTAAAGTTGGAGGGAGGATTCTTAGTGGTATACAATCCTCTGTGTATTGAACGGCTGGTTAAAGATAATAAGATACGGTATAAAATCTCAGATTATGAAAGTCTAAAACAGTATTATGAACAGAAGACACAGATGATCCATATAGTTGGTGAATATGCTAAGAAGATGATGGAGGACTATAAAAAGGCCTTATTATTTGTTGATGATTATTTTCAACTAGAGTACAGTGNTTTTTTAAGGAAATATTTTAAAAGCGACCGTATTAATGAGATAAGTAGAAGCCTTTCCCCTGAGAAGTTTCGACAACTATTTGGAGACTTGTCTCCTTCTCAGCTAAATATTATTAATGATAAAGAGTCCCAATACATTGTAGTAGCTGCAGGGCCTGGAAGTGGAAAAACTAGAATCTTAGTACATAAACTGGCATCCCTACTTTATATGGAGGATGTGAAACATGAACAGCTACTCATGGTCACATTCTCTAGAGCAGCGGCCACTGAGTTTAAAAAGCGCCTAATAAAACTTATTGGAAATGCAGCTAATTTTGTTGAAATAAAGACATTTCACTCCTATTGCTTTGATATACTGGGCCGTGTTGGTACTATAGAAAAATCCCAGGAAGTAATAAAGGAGGCCGTAAAAGGGATTGTTAATGGTGATGTAGAGATGTCTCGGATTACAAAGACGGTATTGGTAATTGATGAGGCTCAGGATATGGATGAGAATGAGGCCAAACTTATTCAAGCGCTAATAATNAGAAATCCTGAAATGAGGATAATTGCTGTAGGTGATGACGACCAAAATATATTTTCATTTAGAGGGTCGGACTCAAAGTATATGAAGGAGCTATTAGAGAAGGAAAACTCTAAGCTATACCAATTAATTGATAATTATAGAAGTAAGTCTAATCTAGTACAAATGTCTAATATATTTGTAGAAGGAATCTCTAATCGGATGAAATATTTGCCTATTATTCCAGTTCAAAATGATAATGGTAAGATTGAAATTGTTGAATATAAGAGCAATAAGCTACTAAAGCCAGCAATTGAGGATTTGATTAATAAGGGAATCTACGGTTCTACTGGGTTTTTGACTAAAACAAATGAGGAGGCCTTGCAGTTAGCATCAATATTAAAAAGGAATGGCATTAGAACTAGGATTATACAGAGTAATGAAAGTTTTAGGCTAGAAAGCCTTGTTGAAATACGGTATTTTATAAACCAGCTTAAATTGACTAAGGAAAGTCATATAATTTCAAATGATAATTGGGTCATGGCAAAGAAGAAGCTGATTGGCAAGTATAATAATACTAAGAATTTGCCCTTATGTATAAGGTTATTAGAGGATTTTGAATTCACCAATTCTAATCAAAAGTATATATCTGATTTTATGAACTATTTGATGGAATCTAATGAGGAAGACTTTTATGATCAAAATCAAGGAATAGCTACAGTAGCCACTATTCACAAATCTAAAGGATGGGAATTTGATCATGTTGTCTTATTACTTAGGGACTACTATTTGAATACTGATGAGAATAAAAGATTATTATATGTAGGGATGACTAGAGCTAGAAAGAGTTTGGCAATTCACTATAACAGTAACTTCTTATCAGTTCAGAGGAATAGTAAATATGGAATGGTGGAGGGATGTGATTATTCATATAAGAATAATCATATAGAAGAATTAAGCACCATAGTAAAGCAATTACGTCATAGGGATCTTTATCTATCGTACTTTTATAGGATACAACATCTTGTTGGTAAATTATCGAGTGGGGATAAACTTAAAGTAGATGAATCTGGTTGTTTGGATCTGAATGATAACCGTGTCCTGTATTTTTCAGAACGTTTTAAAAAAGAAATACAAGGCTATTTACAAAAGGGATATCGGCCAGTTGGCGCAAATGTGGATTATATTTTGTATTGGCAAGAAGATGGAATGGAAAGTGAGGCGCCAATAATACTTCCGATATTAGAGTTTGAACGATAGTAAAATGTTATATGAGAGGATGGTGGTAGTTGTTGGACAAGCAAAAAAACAATGACGTAACTATTAAATATTATAATGATAATGCGTATCAATTTTTTAACAACACGGTAGATGTTTCATTTACAAAAGTACAGGAAGATTTCTTGAAGTACTTACCAGACAAAGCATATATTCTTGACTTTGGATGTGGCTCAGGCAGGGACAGCAAAGCCTTTATTGAAAAGGGTTATAAGGTAGATGCTATAGATGGCTCAGAAGAAATGTGTAGATTGGCTGAAAAACTACTTAATCAAAAGGTACGATGTATAAGTTTTCAGGATTTTGTTGCAGATAAAACATATGATGGTATATCAGAGGTTTAGCTTCAAAACTCTGAAACTGTTTAAATTCATATAGTTATAGGTATCTACGAAAATGTCTCAAATTCGGAGAAATATTCATGTTTATATGAT
>JGI24707J26582_10002824_pt1 | contig 12849 bp, 9 predicted proteins | sample BioPla1DNA1_FD_26582 | JGI IMG/M metagenome (IMG submission 26582) | reverse complement strand
AAAGTAAAAAAAATGAGATTTAGCTACGCTGAACTTCGTTTCTCACTACGTTCGAAATGACAATCAGTTAGTTAAGCATTAGGTGGTGGGGGTGGTTTGCGGCAAAGCCGCAAACCACCCCCACCACCTAACCGAATCCTGTAAAACACAATGTCATTCTGAGTGAAGCGAAGAATCTAAAAATTTTAATCGGACAACAGTAATTTTTTATATATAAATCATCTCCTTATCTTCCCATATTTTTCCCTCTCTCGATCTAAAACGTTATCAGAGACAAGAAAAATAGCAGGTTTGCCAGATAGTGGATTTGTTTCTGTTACAACAACCGTTTTATAAACTTCTTCAATCATTGAGTAGGTTAGTACCTCTTCGGTGTAGCCAAAAGAGTGTACTTTGCCTTTTTTCATTGCGATTAATTTGTGGCAATATTCAGCAGCTAAATTCAAATCGTGAATTATTAAAAGTACAGTCAAACCCATTTCTGAGTTTAGTTTTTGAATTAGATTTAACACTTTAACTTGATGCGTTATATCCAAGTGTGATGTTGGTTCGTCCATTAATAAAAGTTGCGGTTCTTGACAAAGTGCCTGTGCAATAGCTGCAAGTTGCTGTTCGCCACCACTAAGCTGAGACATAAGTTTTTTGCGATGTTTATAAACTCCCGTCTGTTTCATATATTTTTTCACTAAGTCGCTATCCTCCGATGATTCAAAAAATTGGAATCTTTGGCGATAAGGAAGTCTGCCCATCATCACAAAATCCTCGACAGTTATTGCGGCAACTTCTTGAAACTGACTCACAACAGCTACTTTTTTTGCTCGTTGTTTTAGGTTTAGTTTATGTAATATTTCTCCGTCAAGTAATATCTCTCCTTGTTTTGCTTTTAAATCGCCCGATATTCCTTTGAATAATGTGGTTTTGCCCGAACCATTTGGACCGATTATGCCCACCAGTTCACCTTTTGATATCTCTAGAGAAACTCCTTTAATGTGAAACCCATTGCCATATCCACATTTTAAATCTTCGACTTTAAAAAAACTATTTTCCATACGAAGCTCTCCTTTTATTTTGATGCAAAACAGCTATAAACAATATCCCACCTGCAATTCCTGTTATTACTCCAATGGGTAATTCGTTTGGTGCAATTATTGTGCGTGCAACAATATCACTTAAAATAAGAAAAATTCCACCTCCTAAAAAAGAGCCAATTAGCAAAAATCTATGGTCTGAGCCTACGATAAGTCTGATAAAATGAGGAATAACCAAGCCTACAAACCCTATCACACCTGCCACCGCAACACAGATGCCAGTTAAAAGTGATGCGATAAGAAATAGAACTCTTATGGTAATTTTGCTATCAACCCCTAAATGTCCAGCCTTTGCCTCGCCAAGCAATAGCGCATTTAGCGGACGCGCAAAGAAATAACTACTTGCCAATCCGATTAGTGAACTTATTAACACTGTATTTATTAGTAGTCGTTTCGATTCCTCTAAAGAACCCATCATCCAAAAAACGATACTTTGGAGATTGTCTTTTGTGGAAATTGACATTAATAACATAAGTGTGGAAGATGCAACAAAGCTTATCATTACACCGATTAAGAGCATTTTGTTGATGTCAACGCCGCCTCGCAAAAAACCTAGTGAGCCAACCACAATAAGTGCTAAAATAGCTCCTCCAAATCCTGCAATTGGAAGGATAAGTGTTCCCAATGTGATATTTAATCCAAAGATAATAACAAATGCAACACCCACCGCAGCACCGCCTGAAACGCCAAGTGTGTATGGTTCAACAAGTGGATTTCTGAAAATTCCTTGTAGAATTACACCAGCTAAACTAAGTCCACCACCAACAGCAAAACCCAGTATTACTCGTGGAATGCGCAGTTCAGACAATATAAAATAGTCCATTCCCTCTTTTTCGCTCAATAATCTGAAAATATCTTTTAGAGTGATGGAAAATTCACCTGTTGTCAATGAAAATAGTGCAGATATTATTAAAAGTAATAATAGCAAAACAGTAAAAGATATCCATTTTAAATATTTCTGTTTCATTTATTTAGCAAGTTTTTCTGCAATACTATCATTGTATTTAAAAAGTCGATGGGTGTTGGCGTGCTTGCCATATCTGACTCAACAAAAAAGATATTCTGTTTTTTAACAGCACTTAAATCGGGATAGCTATTCCAAATTTGAATCTCCTCGTCGCTTAACATTCCCATATTTACGATGGCAATAACATCCGGATTTGCTTTAAGAACAAATTCACGGGTAACTGTGCCAGCTTTTAAACCTTTAGCAATATTTTCTCCATTTATAAAACGGATAAAATCAGCCATATAAGTGTTGTCTAAAACAGAAAAAATAGGTTTTGTACCAAGCTGGAAAAACACTTTTTGCTCTTTCTGTTTTGAAAATTCTTTTTTAATTTCATCAACTTGCTTTGTAACATCAATTACAATTTGCTCAGCTTTATCATATTTGTTTACAAGTTTACCTATCTCTAAAAACTGTTCGCAAACTTCATCAAAATCCTTTGGCGTATTGAATATTTCAACTTTAAGACCAGCTTTTTTCAGCAATTCGATGGTTTTGGGTTTTGTCATTGTGTGTATCAAAACTAAATCTGGATTAAGCGCAATTACTTTCTCAATATTCACTTGAATCGCAGATGCAACCACCTCTTTCCCATCGTCCTTTGCAATATTGCAATAATTGGTATGTCCAACAACCAAATCATCTGCGCCTAAATGGTATAGGGATTTTGTTAGCGATGCAGCTAATGATACAACTCTTTGAGTCGATTGACTAAAAGCTGTTATTGCAAAAAAAAGTAGTGCTATTTGTAAAATAAATTTTTTCATCTTTCTCTTTTCAAAATAGGGTTTAAAGTTAATGAATTTAGAGGTGTTTTAAAAAGTTGATGAATAGGATTTGTTGATATTTATAATATTAGGCAAATAATCTATTTGGTAATACCCTTGACTTCGTCAATGCGACATTTAAAAAACATAATGATTAGTTTATATAAAAATCAGATTAGGCAAATGTCTAATTGGACATAATGGCAATTAATTGCAGGGTCTAAAAGCCCCCTTTAGGGGGTTGGGGTAGAACTTGTTGTTAATAAGCTTATTAAGCTTTTAAAGCTAACAATAAAGTTTATTTTTTTAATTATAAAAAATATAAAATATCACAAAACTCTTAAAAATATCACGTTATTAAATCAACGCTGCAGGCGTGTAATCTTTGTAGAGATTTGTTTTATGAATAGAACTGAACGCCTTTAGGTGTGACACCTTTAAAATTATTTTCAATAGTTTTTTTGACATAAAAGACCGCTTCTTCTATATTATCCGTCTTGGTGATAGTCAGTAAATTATGTCCTCAAGGAGTTTGTCCAACAAGTTGCTGGACTTTTTCAATATCAAGTCCTGATTTTGAATAAAACTTGTACCATTTCCTCATTGCGAAAAGGTTTGAACGAGAAAATTCTTATCGCGTAGGTCATTTTCATAAATTTGCTATTACTACAGCATTTATAACACTATTATTAATTAAAAGCTATTCCTGGTTTAGTATAATAGTTATCTGTTTTATAAAATCTTAAAATAAAATCAAGATTTTCAATAACTTTTTCACCAAGTGGAGTATTAAAATAGACAATTTTATCTTTGAAATTGTCTATTGCATACCTAACCAGTTCTGGAGAGATACTTTTTTCTGTAAATAGCGTCACAACATCTTCAAAACAATCATCTTCATTATAAAAAGGGTTGTTTTTTGCAGGAAATGCACTAATCACTCCCATAGCTATCTCTATACCACTTTTTTCATTGAAAAATATAATTGTATTGCCTGCCCTCGACATATCTATATTTGCTTTGAATTTTTCTTTGGGAGTTGATTTAGCTAGTTTTTTATTGAACAAATTAATTTGATTTGTAAGAAAATTATTAATTTCATTTGCCTTTAAGAATACAATAGTTTCATTATTATTTGACTCTTTGAAAATTTTTAATTGACGATCAATTATTTTTTGCAATTCCTCTTGGTTAAAATCTAAAGAACTAATAATTCTTTTAGAATCCTGTGAATTTCGTTCTTTACTTACTGTTTCTGAATTATAAGGAACGGTGAAATAATTCCCAGAGAACCACCATTCATCTTGCCATTTTATAAGTCCTATATACACAATTGTGTCTATGGATATATTAAATTCTTTTTCAAATGATTTTTTTGTTACATTAAATTCCTTACTAGAAGCTATATGTTCGAGAAAAACATTGTTTTCATCTTCTCCTTTGTAGAAGAAAAGTCCTAATATTTTTTGTGATAAATTAATATAACCTTTACTCAACTTATGGTCTTTCCCTAATAGCTCTGCCGCCCACTCTGGTCCTCTTAGAGCAAGTAGTTTAGTGTGGTTTTTATACAGTTTTTCTTCTCTGTTTTCAGTTAAAATAAGATTAGCTTTATAAAGTATATCTTCATCAGGCTGATTATTGATGTCATCAAGTATTTCTAACTCGCTTATAAATAATTCTACACCAGTATCGGGATGAAATAGATAAGAATTGAATAAGATGTTATCAATAAGTTTACGAGCTTCATAGTAGTCGGCCGAATTATTTTCAATGGTATAATATTTCTTTAAATAGGTGTTTTCAGGTGCAGTCTCCCATTCTTCTTCAAAAATATCCATTATGTATCCTGCAATCTCTAAAATAAAATATTCATCTGGGGCTAAAAGATTTTCATCACAACTTATAAAATACCATATTAAAAAGCAGACATCATAGTAGTTGATTTCATTTTCAAAATATTCATCTATTTCATAAAATGGTAAAACTTTATCATATAATTCTTTATGTTTTTTCACAAAGGTGTTCCAAATATTTGAATCTGAAATTAAATCCTCAAAATATGATACTAAAAAGCAAGACATATGTTTTATCTGTTCATTATCAAAATATTCATATATTTTAGAAGAATTGTCAACTGATAAAATAGCTTTATAAACCTTATTACTAAGCTTCACAAAATAATAGTCTGTTGGTTTCTGATTATTATAAGGCTTATGATTTAGCCAGTTTTTAATTGAAATTTGTCTATTTCTTCTCATATTAAATAGAGTTATTAGTTTATAAAGAATTATAGCTACAAAGTAACATAAATATTCTCAAATATTTTATTTTTTCTTACATTTACAATCACTATTGTTCGATAAAAAACTACAAAGCTAAATAGATGAGATTTAGCTACGCTGAACTTTGTTTTTCACTACGTTCGTAACGAAGTTTAGCATAGCTAGATGACAATCAGTTAGTTAAGTATTTGTTGGGGGTTGGTTTGCGGCAAAGCCGCAAACCAACCCCCAACAAACAGAATCCTGTAAAACACAATGTCATTCAGAGCGTAGCGAAGAATCTGAAATTTTTAATCGGACAACAATAATTTACAATAGTTTATAAAAATATAAAATGGCAACAGATAATCATTGGGAACTTTTAAAAAATGAAATAAAAGGTGAGGTAAAGTTGAACATTGCTTCACGAATTTTATATGCAACAGATGCCTCTGTTTATCAGCAGACGCCTCTTGCTGTTGTTATTCCCAAGGATAAAGATGATATTTCAAAAATTATTTCGTTTGCCAATGAATATATGTTTTCAATAATTCCACGTGGCGCTGGAACTTCATTGGCAGGGCAAGTTGTGGGTGATTCAATTGTTGTGGATATATCTCATTTTATGAATGAGATAATTGAGATTAACCCTACAGAGAAATGGGTCGAAGTTGAGCCGGGTGTTGTGTTGGATGATTTAAACCGAGAAGTTGCAAAATACGGATTGTTTTTTGGACCAGAAACTTCAACAGCCAACCGATGCACAATGGCAGGAATGGTTGGAAACAACTCTTGTGGCTCTCATTCAATGATATATGGAAGCACACGAGACCACATTATCGAAGTTAGTGGTTTTTTGTCCAATGGTGATGAGGTTACTTTTGGTCCTTTGACCAATGAAGAGTTTGAGGAAAAATGTAAATTGGAGAATCTAGAGGGTGAAATATATCGTTTTTTCAAAAATAAATTCTCTGATAAAAATGTAATTTCTGAGATAAAAAAAGAGTTTCCTCACTCAGACATAAAACGACGAAACACAGGTTATGCCATTGATATTTTAGCTGATTCTTCGCCATTTTCACAAAGTGATAAACCCTTTAATATCGCAAAACTGATTGCAGGTTCTGAGGGAACGTTGATGTTTATCACTTCTATAAAATTAAGTTTAATAAATATTCCACCCAAAGACAGAAGTCTGCTGGTCGCTCATTTTGAGACATTGCAAGAGGCTTTGAAAGCAAACATGATAGCCGTTAATCATAAGCCTGATGTTGTTGAACTTATGGATAACAAAATTTTAGAGTTGACAAAAGATAACACTCTTCAACGGCAAAATAGATTTTTTGTTGAGGGTGAACCGGGTGCACTCTTGATTATTGAGTTTTCAGGTGATACAGAGGATAGTGTAACACATAAAATTGCAGAATTAACAAAAGCGTTTCAGTCAGAGGGATATGGATATTCATTTCCAATAATTTCAGGTGATGATATGAAGCGTGTTTGGGATTTGAGAAAAGCAGGATTGGGTGTCTTGTCAAATATGCGTGGCGGTTCTCGTCCTGTTTCATTGATAGAAGATACAGCCGTTCGTGTGGAAGATTTACCCAATTATGTAAAAGCCATTGATGCAATGCTTGCTAAATATGGTAAAGATTGTGTTTATCATGCTCACGCAGGTTCGGGAGAGTTACACATTCGTCCTGTTTTGGATTTAAAAAAGCCCACAGAGCGGTCGCTTTTCAGAAAGATTGGTCGTGAAACAGCTGAAATCGTAAAAGCCTTTGGTGGTTCGTTGAGCGGTGAGCACGGTGATGGTAGACTTCGTGGTGAGTTTATTGAAATAATGGTGGGTAAAAACAATTATCAATTAATCAAAGACGTAAAAAGAACTTTTGACCCAAATAATGTTCTTAATCCAGGAAAAATTACCGACACGCCACCTATGGATGAGTCATTTAGATATGTTGAAAAGCAAAATAATGCATTGAAAAACACTGTTTTTAATTGGTCTTATGATGGCAGTTTGCTTGAAGCGACCGAGCGATGCAATGGTTCCGGTGATTGTTTGAAAAGTAGTGTTGCAGGTGGTGCAATGTGTCCGAGCTATCAAGCCACCCGCAATGAAATGCACTCTACACGTGGCAGAGCGAATATGTTGCGCAGTTTTTTACAGGGCGAAAATAGAGATATTTCCATAAATGACCTTTCAGATGCCTTAGACCTATGTTTAAGTTGTAAAGCGTGTAAAAATGAGTGTCCATCAAGTGTGGATATGGCAAGATTGAAAGCGGAGTTTTTGCAATATATCTATGATGAAAATGGCACACCATTGAGTGCAAGGTTAATGGGGAGTTTGCCAACCCTTAACAGAGTTATCTTTCCATTAAAAGGTATTTATAATTATTTTATATCTAATAGAGTTGTGAAATTTTTATTGTTAAAAGTTGCAGGAATTTCACCAAAACGAGCTTTACCAAAGTTTGGAGATAAAAAGGTAGTTAGTTGGGCAAAAAAGAATCATAAAAACAGCGAAAAACCCAATGGAAAAGTTGTTCTTTTAATTGATGAATTTACAAATGTTTATGATACTCAAATAGGAGTAAAAACCATCCTTTTACTTGATAAATTGGGCTTTGAAGTTGTTATAGCACCAATAAAGGAGAGCGGAAGAATCCAAATATCAAAAGGATTATTGCGAAAAGCTAAAAAGATTGCGAACAGAAATATCGTAAAGCTTGAAAATTTGATAACTGATAAAATTCCGTTTGTTGGTATTGAACCATCAACAATATTGACATTTAGAGATGAATATCCTGATTTGGTTACAAAAAGTTTGAAGTCCAAAGCACAATTCATTGCAAAAAATAGTTTGACAATTGAAGAGTTTTTGGCAAGAAAGATTGATGAGGAAGTTGTAAAGAGTGAGCAGTTTAAAGATGAGGTAAAAGAGATTAAATTTCATACACATTGTCATCAAAAATCACTTTCTAATAGCAATTTGACAAAGAAAGTATTATCACTTCCAAAGAATTATAAAGTTTCTGAGATACGTTCCGGATGTTGTGGTATGGCAGGTAGTTTTGGATATGAAGATAACCATTATGATTTATCGATGAAAATTGGTGAAATGGTGCTTTTTCCTGTTGTTAGAGCAACCAAAGATGATGTTCAGATTGTTACGTCGGGCCATTCGTGCAGACATCAAATCAAAGATGGAACAGATAGAGATGCCGTTCATACGGTTGAGGTGCTGTATGATGCGATGGTTTGATTTTTTTGTTTCCCACAGATTGCGCAGATTTACACAGATTATTTTTCATATAATACACGAATTTATAGATACTTTTTGTATCTATTTTTTGTGCCTTTGCGATAAATGAAAATCTGCGCTCATCTGCGAGCGAAAGCTTAACATTATAAAATCTGTGAACATCTGCGTAATTAGCGTAATCTGTGTTCCATTAGAGAATATCCCTTTGCGGTAAAAAATCTGTGGTAATCTGCGAGATCTGTGGGCAACCCCTTAATATTATATAATCTTAAAAATCCCACCCGGAAGACTTTTAACCATCCCTTTAAATTCTAAATTTAATAGTATTGCTGACAATTTCCCCACTTGAATTCCAGTTTTTATAACCAAAAGATTAAGATTCATCTCCTTTTCAACAAGCAGTACATCAATAATTGCCTTTTCTTGTGGTGTTTCGGGCTCTGCAAAAAGCGTGGGTTGTGAAACTATCTTCTTTTTATCTATCGGTTCCCACCCGAGAACATATTCCATATCGCTAACGTCCTCAACCAATGCAGCAACATTGGTTTTAATAAGATGATTGCAACCCTTTGATGTTCTGTCATTGACTCTTCCCGGAAATGCCAAAACATCGCGGTTATATCCAGATGCAATTTGCGCAGTAATTAATGAACCGCCTTTTTTCGCAGATTCTACCACCAATACTGCATCGGCCATACCAGCCACAATGCGGTTACGCCTCACAAAGTTGGGCTTGTCTGGAAAGGCAGAAGAGATAAATTCAGTAATTAGTGCGCCGTTATCTTCAATTTCAATGGCTGTTTTGGTATGAATTGGGGGATAAATCTCATTAAAGCCGTGCGCCAATACAGCAGCAGTCGGCAAGTTATTTTTCAGTGCTGCACGATGAGCGCAAATATCAATCCCATAAGCTAATCCGCTAACTATCATTGTGCCGGGATGCCTTACAGCAAGGTCCTCAATAAATTTTTCGCATAAAGTTATACCATCATCTGTAGGTTTTCTTGTTCCTACAATACTTAATATTTTTGTCTGGTTGAAAGAGCTATTTCCCCTTGTATATATCAGTAGTGGCGCATCTTCGCAATTTAAAAGACGTTTAGGATAATCGGGCTCTGTAAAAAACAGAGGTTTTATATTATTTTTTATAACAAATTCCACCTCTTCGTCGGCACGGTTTAAGGCATCCTGCATTCCTGATGAGTGAATTCTATCAGCCAGTTTCGCTCCAATTTTTGGAACTTGTCGAAAATCACGTTCGCTGTCAAAGATAGATTCTACATCACCAAAATAGGAGATAAGAGATTTTGCTAAAACAGGTCCAACGCCTTTTAGAAGTGTTAATGCTATTTGATATTTTAAAGAAGAATTCAAGGTTAAACAGGTTAAAGTTTATAATAAAATTATTTTTTTAATGTGGTAAGAAATTCAGCATAAGCATTTCGCTCCTTTATCGTCATTGCTGTCATTCCAATTGTGGGATATTTGGCAACGCCTCTCTCTGATTTTTCAAATAGATTTATAAAATAAAAATATCCTTTTTTATTAATTTCAAAATTGTGAAATTTATCTAAATCAATATTAAAAGCTTTGAAATTTCTACCAATTGGTGATAAATTAAAATATCTAACTTGAAGATATTTGTTGGCTTCAACGCTCATTTCAACATAGTAAAAACCACCTACACCAAAAATAATTGCAAAACCAAATGTTATTATTGCTAAAAAGATTGGAATGATAATAGGCACATCAATTTTAACTAATAAAGAAGCAACGAATAAGCCCAAAAGAAAAATCCACGAAAAAGCAAAAATGCGTAATATTTTACTTGAGATACTTTTATTATTCATAAAATTATAATTTCTATTTAGAACATCTGCAAAAAACAAAATTTAGGATAAACTTACAAAAGATTTTTAAATATATTAATACCAAAATCAATCTTTACCTACTTATAACTAAAAAAACATCAGAGATTCAGTTTATTGTCTTATTTTTGCAATCGATTTTTATTCATATTAAAATTAGAATTAAAATGAAGTTTCTAAATACAGAAGAGACATCAGTTTATATGGCTGAGTCATTTGTGGATGATGTTGCTGAACTGATTGCTCCTTATAAAAATGAGAAAATATTTATATTAACAGATGAAAGTACATTTAAACTTTGCTTTCCGTTAATAAAAGATATCGAATATATATCCGAAGAGAATACGATAGTAATTGGCACAGGTGATGAAAATAAAGATGTGCGCACTTTAGAGAAAGTATGGCAGTTTTTAGTTGAGAAAGGTGCTAGTCGTCACTCTTTATTGCTCAATTTGGGTGGTGGAATGCCGTGTGACCTTGGAGGATTTGCTGCAGCAACTTTTAAAAGGGGTATAGATTTTATAAATATTCCCACAACCCTGTTAGCGCAGGTAGATGCCTCTGTTGGGGGAAAAACGGGAATCAATTTTGGCGGATACAAAAATGAAATAGGCTCTTTTATGCAAGCAAAAAAGGTGCTTGTGGATATAGATTTGCTAAAAACTCTCGATAGTGAAAATTTGATTTCTGGTTTTGCAGAGATGATAAAACACGCAATTTTAGAGAGTGATGAGCTACTAGATGAAACATTGAGTTTTGACATTGAAAATCCAAATTTTGAAGAACTTAAAGAGTTGGTTGCAAAATCTATAAAAATTAAAGACCACTATGTAACAACAGATCCACACGAGAAAAACATTAGAAAAGCACTGAACCTTGGGCACACAATTGGTCACGCTTTTGAAAGTTTGGCTCTGGAAAGAAAAAATCCTGTTTTGCACGGCTATGCTGTTGCTTTTGGCCTAATTCCAGAACTTTATTTAGCTCATAAAAAATTGGGTTTTCCATTAGAGATTTTAAAAAAGCTAACAGAATATATCAATAAAGTATATGGAAAGTTTGATTTTGATGAGTCAGATTTTCAATGGCTTCATAAGACAATTTCTCACGATAAAAAGAATCAAGGTGGTAATATAAATTTCACTTTGATGAAAGAATGTGGCGAAGTTGCAATAAATACTCATTGTGAAAAGAATGAGGTTGAGGAAGCTCTAAAATATTATATAAATTCATAAAATTTACTCTTAAAGATGACACTTATTGTTAAGTCTCCAAAATATATAGAAAACGTAGAAATAGATTTACCTACATCAAAAAGTATTAGTAACAGATTGCTCATTTTGAATGCCTTAAGCTATAGCCCTCATGCTATTAAAAACTTATCTGATAGTGATGATACAAAGGCTATGACAGATGTGTTTAATAGCAATGGTAACGATTTTGATATTGGCGCAGCTGGGACTACTATGCGGTTTTTAACAGCTTATTTGGCAAAAATAGTGGGTGAGTGGACTATCACAGGTAGCGAACGAATGAAACAACGACCAATTCACGTTTTGGTCGATGCTATAAATTCCCTTGGTGGAAAAATTGAATATATTGAAAAGGAAGGTTTCCCACCTTTGAGAATATTTGGGAGTGCAATTCAAGGTGGCGAGTTGGAAATTTCAGGTAGCGTAAGCAGTCAGTACATTTCGGCACTTTTAATGATTGCGCCATATATGGAAAATGGTTTGGTGTTAAAATTAACAGGCGATATAACTTCGAGGCCATACATTAATTTGACACTTAGACAGATGGAGAGTTTTGGTGTGAAATGTCAATGGGTAGATAACGTAATTACCGTTCCAAGGCAAGATTATACGCCAATTCCCACAAAGGTTGAGGCAGATTGGAGTGCTGCATCATATTGGTATGAGATAATTGCACTGGGAAAAAAAGGTGATTCCGTGACTTTGAGAGGGCTTGATAGGTATAGTTGGCAAGGTGATTCGGAAGTGCGCAATCTTTTTGAACAGTTGGGAGTTCAGTCAAAATTTAGCAAACGTGGATTGCAAATTACCAATGTTGGGGCGACTACCAAGCATTTTAAATATGACTTTACTAATGAACCTGATTTGGCTCAAACATTTGCTGTAACTTGTACATTTTTAGGGATTACTTTTAATCTCACAGGTTTGCACACTCTGAAAATAAAAGAGACAGACAGAATTCAAGCGTTGGTTAACGAGTTGGCAAAATTTGGGTATAAACTCACAACTAATAATAAAGATAACCTTGTGTGGGATGGTGAAAAAACAGAAGCAAATGAAACTATTGAGATAAAAACCTATGAAGATCACCGAATGGCTATGGCTTTTGCTCCAGCAGCATTACGTGCAGAACCATTTGCAATATTGGATGAGGGAGTTGTAACCAAATCATACCCATCATATTGGGAGCATCTGGAGTTGGTGGGGTTTCAACTTGAAAAATAGTTGATTTATTACCCGTTGTGCATTTGAAAAATCAATAAAAAGTTGTTCATTTTACGAAAAAAAATCGTATATTTAACTGGATTTCAAACAATTAAATAACATGAA
>JGI24707J26582_10002815_pt1 | contig 12866 bp, 7 predicted proteins | sample BioPla1DNA1_FD_26582 | JGI IMG/M metagenome (IMG submission 26582) | reverse complement strand
TATAGAAATCAGGAGTATAAGAATAGTTCGAAATAATAAAAGTCTATATCTAATTCTTATTTCTATTGAAATTGGTATTATTCTTCTCTATTTTTTATATAAAAAACAGAGGAAAAACAAGAAGAAGGTAACAGTTATATATAAGGCCATTGATATTGAAGAGAATAGTAAAGAAGATGTTCTTAATTTTATTACCTATATCAATGAAAATATTTACGATAGTGAATTATCCTTAACAAAGATAGCTGATAAACTTTCAATTTCGCAAAGAGTAATAACTGAAGAAATTCAAAAAAAGTTTGGTTTAAATTTCAATAGTTATATAAATCGGATTAGAATAAATGAGGCGAAGAGATTATTAAAAAGTAGTGATTTGAATATTAGTGAAATAGCTTTTAAAGTTGGTTTTAATAGTCATAGCAATTTTAATCGAGTCTTTAAAAATGAAGAAAATATTAGTCCAACCACATATAGAAACAAAGGTTGATAATTATTTATGAAATATTGATAAATTCTTAAAATGCATTTTTGTAAAGCCTTTCTACATTTTTGTAAAATCATATTTAATATAATTTCATAATATTGGTTTATAAAATACAATACATTAATAATCGATTTTAATTCTATTTATTATGAAAAAAATAGTTGGTTTTTTATTATTACTATTATTAATAGCATCTCAAAGTTGTAATAAAGATGATAATAAAAACAGTTTGTCTGCAACAGAAAAAGAGTTGTTCTTCACTTATGAAGGTGGTAAGAAAGTAGTTTCTATTTCAACGACAGCACCGCTCACTTCAGTTCAATTTGAAAAAGCTGATTGGATTGACATTACAACTAGAGAGGGTGTAGCTAATAATATTTTTGCCACATTTAATGTGACTTCAGAAAGCGATGTAGAGAGAGCTGATACAGTAATTGTATCTGCAGAGAATGCCTCATCAATTTTTATTTCTGTAAAACAAGAAGGAGCTAATTTAGAGTTGTCAGCTTCACTTCAAAACTTAACAATTGATGGTACCTATCGCACTAGACCAATTGTTATAAATTCTACTTCACCATCTTGGGAGTTGAAAACTGATGAAGAGTGGATATTAATTGATAGAAAAAAAGGTGGTGAGGGAAAAACTGATGTTACTTTAAAGTTTTTAGAAAATGATGAAGATGCTGAAAGGATTGGAATCATTTATTTAACAGGAAAAGGTGCACCAAAATCATCCATTGAGATAACTCAAAAACCACTTCCAACATATCCTGATTACAATGTTTCACCAAAGGAGCCTGATATGACGGGTATGGAAAGTAGCGCGGTGGAAATTGCAAGTAAAATTAAGATTGGTTGGAATATTGGCAACACTCTTGAGGCTATTGGGGGAGAAACTGCTTGGGGCAACCCTAAAGTCACAGATAATTTAATAAAACTCGTAAAAGAGAATGGTTTTAATGCTATAAGAATCCCTGTTTCGTGGAATCAATATTTAGAAAATGCAGAAACAGCTAAAATTAAAGATTCGTGGATGAATCGAGTAAAAGAGGTTGTTGACTATTGTATAGATAATGATATGTATGTTGTAATGAATATACATTGGGATGGCGGTTGGATGGAAAATAACTGTACACCAGAGAAATCAAAGAGTGTGAATAAGAAACTAAGAGCTTTTTGGCAACAGATAGCAACACATTTTAGAGATTATGACGAGCGTCTTTTATTTGCCAGTGCTAATGAGCCAAACGTTGACAACTCAGTGCAGATGGAGGTTTTAATGTCATATTACGATACATTTATACAAGCTGTGAGAGAAACGGGAGGTAAGAATAGTTACAGAACTCTTGTTGTTCAAGGTCCATCAACTGATATTGAGTTAACATATAATCTTATGAAATCTCTTCCTGAAGATTTGGTTAAGGATAGAATGATGGCTGAAATTCACTACTATACGCCATATCCATTTTGTTTAATGACAAATGACGAAAGTTGGGGTAAAATGTCATATTTTTGGGGAGCAGGCAATCATTCAACAAGTTTGCCAGAGCGTAATGCAAAATTTGGCGAAGAAGCGGAGTTGAGCAGTTTACTTCGAAAGATGAAAACGAAATTTGTAGATAAAGGAATACCAGTTATAATGGGCGAGTTTGCTGCAATAAAAAGAACTAATCTTAAAGGTGAAGATTTAGAGTTGCATCTGCAATCACGAAATTATTTCTTAAAATATTTAATGGAGAAATCTAAAGAGAATGGTATACTTCCGTTCTATTGGGATGCTGGAAATATGGGCGAAAATGCCTCAGCACTCTTTGATAGAAGACAATGTTCTGTATATGATCAAGATGTGCTTGATGCTTTGATGGAAGGAATTGAATAATTAACTACTAAACATATAATTAAATGAGAAATTTTTTAACTGTAGTGATATTTTTTATTACACTATCTTTATTTGGTCAAAGCGTAAATCCTAATTCTTGGGTTATGGCTGATGATAGCACAATTGAAGTTGCTTATACTAATCCGATACTTCCTGGTTTTTACCCAGATCCGAGTGTTTGCCGCGTTGGTGATGATTACTATTTGGTCAATAGTACTTTTGAGTATTTTCCTGGAGTACCGATTTTTCATAGTAAAGATTTGATAAATTGGAGACAGATTGGACATTGTATTCATCGTGAAGATCAGATAAAAGGTGAGATAAATATTTTTGCACCAACAATTCGCTACCATGATGGAATATTTTATATGATAACAACTAATGTTTCTTATAAAGGTAATTTCTTTGTTACTGCCACTAATCCTGAAGGACCATGGAGTGATGCAATTTGGATTGATATGCCTGCTATTGACCCCGATCTATTTTTTGATGATGATGGTAGAGCTTATGTTATAACTTCTACTTTTGAAATGGCAGAGATAGATGTTAAAACTGGTGAAATACTTTCAGAAAAAAGGCAAATTTGGAGTACAACTGGTGGTAGATATCCTGAAGCTCCTCATATTTATAAAAAAGATGGATTTTATTATCTAATGGCAGCAGAAGGTGGAACAGAAGAGGCTCATATGGTGACAATAGCTCGAAGCAATAATCTTTGGGGACCATATATTAATAATCCTGCAAATCCTATAGCTACACATGTGAATCATCAGGGGATGGGGAAGGCTATTCAAGGTATTGGTCATGCAGATATTATCCAAGCACATGATGAAAGTTGGTGGATGGTTATTCATGGATATAGAACTATTAATGCATATCCGCCACATCATATCTTAGGGAGAGAGACTTGCTTAGTGCCTGTTACATGGCCAAAAGGTGGATGGCCAATCATAAATGGAAATGGAACTGTAGATGTTGAAATGAAAGTTGAAACTCTACCGCAAACAAAAAGTGCTAATAAAATTGAAAAGGTTATTTTTGACTCAAAAGAGTTGGACTTAGAGTGGAATTATGTGCAACCACCTATTAAAAAGAACTATAAAATAGATACTAAAAAGGGCATTTTATCACTTTATGGTTCTCCTGAGAAATTAGGTGAAGGACTAAATCCTACTTTTGTAGGTAAGAGGTTGAGAAATATAGAGTTTGTAGCATCTACACGCGTTGATTTTAATCCAAAAAACAAAGACGAAGAGGCTGGTATAGCATTATTGAACCACGGTTCGCACTTTGGAATGTTTGTAGTAAATCATAATAATGAAAGATGTGTTGTGGTTCGTCTGCAGTTTGGACAAAATTTCTATTATTCAGATTATATAAAGTTAGATGATGGTTCTGTTGATTTAAAAATTGAGGGTAGTGGACCTGAGTTTACTTTTTCATTTTCGCAAAATGGAGATGATTATATAATTTTAGATAAGGCAGATTCTAAATTCTTAAGCAGTCAAACAGTTGGATGGTTTACAGGTTTGTATGTAGGATTATATGCTACAGGTAATGGAAAAGCTGTTAAAACGCCAGCTAACTATCATTGGTTTGAATATATTGGGAAATAGTTTTTACATAGTTTTATAAAAAGAAACTCTTCAAAATTCATTTTTTGGAGAGTTTTTATTTAAATCAGACAGCAATGAATTAATTATATATTTTTTAAACAAATCCATATATAGTAGATAAATGATTGTTTTTATAGAGTTATTTAAGATATGTTATTAAATAATAGTCATAAATATGTTATAGATGTTAATATTTTTAATTTGTCTACCATATTAAGATAATTTACACACTCAGTTTTGATAGTCTTGATATATATTTGTTTAAAATATTTAAAATAGTAACGCTTAAATTTATATTAATAATGAAAAAGAATCTATTATTATTATCATTAATACTATCAATTTCGTCATTGATGGTTTCTGCAAAGGCCTTCAGTGTAACGGAAAGTGGTGGTTGGCTTGAGTCGGCTTTTGTGAAATGGACACCAAAATCAGATGCTGAGAGCTATAATGTCTATTATTCAGGTGAAGGGGTTTCAAATGTGAAAATCGATAATTTCTTAATAAGAGAATATCCTGAGTATTTTCGTGCAGATATAGTTGGTCTTAAAGCTGGTAATTACACAATTGTTGTAAAACCTGTTGTGTCGGGTGTTGAAGGTAGTGGTATCACTACATCCACAATAGAGGTTAAACCTTATGATCGTAGCGGTTTTGCCTTTAGCAATGGTAGAATTCCAGGAGCTTATAAGGCAGATGGTACATTGAAAGATAATGCAGTTGTAATATATATAACTGAAAACACTAAAGATAATGTAGAGTTAACTGTTGCAAATGCTAATAGTAATCCATGTGTAGGGTTGCAAGAAATTTTTGATGGTTTTAAAAAAGGTAGTGATCTTAGACCTTTAGTTGTGCGTATTGTAGGAAATGTATCGCATTTAGCAAATATGCAAAATGGAGATGTTGTTGTAGAAAATAAAAATAATGCTCAAAGCTACATAACCATTGAGGGTATTGGAGACGATGCTGTAGCTAACGGTTGGGGTATTAGACTTAAAAGTGCTAGCAATGTTGAGATTCGTAATTTAGGTTTTATGAATTGCAACAGTAGCGAGGGTGATAATATTGGACTTCAACAGAAGAATGACCACATTTGGGTGCACCATTGTGATATGTTCTATGGCCATGCAGGTGGTGATTCTGATCAGCAAAAAGGAGATGGAGCATTGGACGTGAAAAAATCAACCTATGTAACTATCTCATATAATCATTATTGGGACACCGGAAAAACAAACCTATTAGGTTTAGGTGAAAAAACAACCGAAGGATTATATATAACCTATCATCACAACTGGTTTGACCATTCAGATTCGCGTCATCCGCGTGTGAGATACTATTCAGCGCATGTTTACAACAATTTTTATGACGGTATCTCAAAATATGGTGCTGGAGCAACTTTGGGAGCATCTGTTTTTATGGAGAAAAATTATTTTAGAAATTGCAAATATCCGATGATGATCTCAATGCAAGGAACTGATGTTTATAATTCTTCAACGGACCAAAATGATTATAAAAATTCACCAACTTTTTCTAAAGAAGATGGAGGAATAATAAAAGCATTTGATAACTATATTGTAGGTGCACAACGATTTGTAGCTTACGGAGATACAGACTTTCCAAATCCAACTGTTGATTTTGATGCTTATGTTGTTTCAACAGCTAACGAAACTGTACCTTCATCGGTAGTTTCTGCGTATGGAAGTAATCAGTATAATAATTTTGATACAAACTCTTCAATAATGTATCAATATAGTGCAGACTCTCCAGAAGATGCTATGAATAAGGTTATACAATATTCAGGAAGAATGTTTGGAGGTGATTTTAATTGGACATTTAATAATAGTGTTGATGATAACTCTTATGCAGTAAACAGTGCTTTAAAATCAGCATTAACAAATTATACATCTCAATTGGTTGCTATACAAGGTGATGGTCAAAGTTCTGGAAGTACAGATCCGAGTGAACCACAAGTGCCAATTGACGGAGATGAGACTCATAACTTTACATTATCTGGAAAAGAGAGCACGTTCTATGCAATTAATGGTAACTTATCTACAAGTAAGGGAAGTGTGGATTATGCTGGAATGACTTTAACACAATGTTTAAAAATAGAGTCGTCAACATCAGTTACATTTGATATGGATAATCAAGGTGAATTATTATTAATCTTTAATGATAATTTCAATGGACGTGTTAAGATAAATGGTGTAGATTATACTGTTGATAATGGAATTTTAGAAGTAGACTTACCAGCAGGAACTTATGATATTACAAAAAATGATACTGCGAACCTGTTCTATATGAGCATAAAATGGCAAACTTCAACGGGAGTTGGAAATTTTGTAACAAAACCTGAAATTTCAGTTTATCCTAATCCTCTAATTGATAAATTATACATATCTTCGATGGAAAATATTTCGAAAGTTGATATTTATAATCTATCAGGAGTTAATGTTAAATCTGTAATAGGTAGTCAGTTAGAATCAATAGACGTAGGAAATCTACCACAAGGAAGTTATGTGATTATTGTAACTTTAGAGGATGGAAACCTATTTAAACAGATAATATTGAAAAAATAATGTTGTTGTTTCTATAAATCAAGTAAAAAGCAGACTAGAATTCGTTTTAGTCTGCTTTTTCATTTTAAAATTAAAACAGTTCTATTTTCAAAATTTAATAAGTAAGTGACAAAATTGTATTTGTTGTATAAGTATTATCATTCTACTTTTGTATTAATGAAAAATATGTAAACAATAAATATAAACGATAACTAAACTTATTAAATTTTATCTCTATGAACGACAATCTATTTTCAAAAAGGTTAAACAAGATTAAATCAGATCAAGAGTCACTAATTTTGAAGTCAAATGATGAACTTTTTAGTGTAAATGGTATATATTCAAGGTATAAAAATCCAATAATTACTCGTGACCATATTCCTTTGCATTGGCGTTATGATATGAATCCTGAAACTAATCCGTTTTTTATGGAGCGTATAGGATATAACGCAACTTTTAATGCAGGCGCAATGAAGTGGAGCGATAAATATCTATTAGCTGTTCGTGTTGAAGGAAATGATAGAAAATCTTTTTTTGCAATAGCTGAAAGTCCTAATGGAGTTGATAATTTCCGCTTTTGGGATAGACCTATAACTATGCCAGAGACTGATGACCCAGATATTAATGTATATGATATGCGTCTTGTTAATCACGATGATGGTTATGTATATGGAGTTTTCTGTACAGAGCGCAAAGACCCTGATGCACCAGCAGGTGATTCAAGTAGTGCTGTTGCTGCAGCTGGTATTGCTCGAACAAAAGATTTAATCAATTGGGAGAGATTACCAGATTTGATTTCCACAACAGGTCAGCAACGTAATGTTGTACTTTTTCCACATTTGATTGATGGAAAATATGCATTTTACACACGTCCACAAGATGGATTTATTGATACTGGAAGCGGTGGCGGTATTGGTTTTGGATTATCTGACACTATCGAAAATCCTGAAGTTAAAGAGGAAGTAATTGTTGATGCAAAAACATATCACACAATTTATGAAGTGAAGAATGGTCTCGGACCAGCACCAATCAAAACAGACAAAGGTTGGTTGCAACTTGCTCATGGTGTGCGAAATACTGCGGCAGGATTGAGATATACAATCTATCTGTTTATGACAGACCTTGAAAAACCTTGGGTTGTAACGCACAAACCAGCAGGATATTTACTAGCACCATTGAAAGATGAGCGAATTGGTGACGTATCAAATGTGCTTTTCACAAATGGTTGGATTGCAGATGAAGATGGTAAAGTTTTTATCTATTATGCTGCTTCCGATACAAGAATGCACGTTGCAACTTCAACAATAGAGCAGATGGTTGATTATTGTATCAATTCACCACAAGACGATTTGCGAACTTATGCATCTGTAGAGAAGATAAATCAGTTAATTGATAAGAATAAAGAGATTATTTAATTGTAAATTGATTTACCTCTATTTATGAAAAACTATTTAAACATAAAACAAGAATTACTTGCTGAGTATAAAAACATTCTAGATTATTGGATGAAATATACTCTTGATACAGAATTTGAAGGATTTATAGGAGAAGTAAATCACTCAAACTCACAAGTTAAAGACTCAGATAAAGGTGTTGTTTTAAATTCGCGAATACTTTGGACTTTCGCCTCTGCCTATAATTTTTTGAAAGATGAAGAGTATCTTGTTATCGCCAAACGTGCCTATGAATATCTTATAAAATATTTTTGGGACAAAAAGTATGAAGGTGTATATTGGAATTTGACTTATGATGGACAGGTTCTTGACGGCAGAAAGCAGATTTATGCACAAGGTTTTGCTATTTATGGACTTTCAGAATATTATAAAGCAACAAACAATAAAGAGGCTTTATGCTATTCTATAAAACTGTTTCAACTGATTGAAAATTACAGCTTTGATGAAGAAAATGGTGGTTATCTAGAAGCTTTAGCACGTAATTGGGAGCCTCTTGAAGATATGCGTTTGAGTTTGAAAGATGATAACGAACCAAAGTCTATGAATACTCATTTGCATATTATAGAACCTTATGCAAACCTTTATAAAGTGTGGAAAGACCCAATTTTAAAGAGACAGATAAAAGGATTAATTGAGACATTTTTAGATAAAATTATAGATTCTAAAACATCACATTTTAATCTCTTTTTTGATATGGATTGGAGTGTAAAGTCTAATCTTATTAGCTATGGTCACGATATTGAGGGAGCTTGGTTACTCTGCGAAGCCGCCGAAGTTATTGGTGATGAAGAACTATTAAAAAGGGTAGAGGAAATTGCAATTAAAATGATAGATGTAACTATTGAAGAGGGTTTGGCAACTGATGGTTCTCTATTATATGAAAAAGATTTATCAACTAACAAAGTAGAAACTGACAGGCACTGGTGGGTTCAAGCAGAGGCTATGGTTGGTTTTGTAAATGCGTGGCAGATTTCTAAAAATAATCTCTATCTTGATAAAATGGTTGATATTTGGAATTTTATAGAAGAAAAGCAGATTGATAATGATGGTGGTGAGTGGTTTTTAAGAGTAGATAATCAAGGTGAACCAGTAAAATTTGATGAAAAAGCAGGTTTTTGGAAATGTCCATACCATAATACGCGAGCATTAATGGAGGTTTATAATAGATTGGTAAATTAAAATATAATACGTGAATTCAATATTGAAATAATTTTATATTGTATAATATTCAAAAGCTGTGATATAAAGCTCCCTTTACTGTGTCTAGATGAAAGCAAGAGGGGGTTGGGGGTAAAACATAAATTAAATAATTTTCATTAATTAACCCCTAAATTAGCTTCGCTGAACTTTGTTTCCCTAAAGGGGACTTTTAATCTTGCTAAAATATAATCTTTAGGTAAAGAGAATATATTTAAAGATTTTATATTGAACTCACGCTATATAAATTAGAATTAAAAAATAATAATATGAGTTCTACAAAAGTAACACTAAAAGAGAAAATCGGATATGGATTTGGGGATGCTGCCTCTTCTATGTTCTGGAAAATTTTTACATTTTATTTGGCAATTTTCTATACCGATGTGTTTGGAATACCAGCAGCCGCAGTTGGAACAATGTTTTTAGTAACTCGAATATGGGACACTGCTAATGACCCAATAATGGGTATTATTTCTGATAGAACTAATACAAAATGGGGTAAGTTTAGACCATATTTGCTTTGGGTTTCGTTACCTTTTGCAATTATTGGTGTTTTACTTTTTACAACGCCAAATCTATCTATGAATGGTAAAATTGTATATGCTTATGTTATTTATACACTTATGATGATGGCATATACCGCTGTAAACGTGCCGTATGCAAGTCTTTTGGGTGTAATGACTTCCGACTCTAATGAGAGAACTTCTTTTGCATCATACAGAATGATTTTTGCTTTTGCAGGTAGTTTACTAGTTGTGGCTATTTATCAGCCAATGGTTGACTTTTTTAGAGGCAAAGGGTTAGAAATAGGCAGTTCATATCAGTTAACAATGATTGTTATTGGTGCAATTGCTGTTATATTCTTCTTGTTTACATTTCTATGGACAAAGGAGAGAATTACGCCACCAGTTGAGCAAAAAAGTAGTTTAAAAGAGGATTTAAAAAATCTAGCGAACAATATTCCGTGGTTTGTTCTTCTTGGAGCTGGTGTTATGACGTTAATTTTCAATTCTGTTCGTGACGGAGTTTCTCTTTATTATTTCAAATATTATATAAGTTCATCCATTGACCAGGAAAATGCTGTTATCTTTTCATCAACCACTATAGCTTATAGTACATTTTATATTTTTTTGGGACAAGCAACAAATATGTTTGGTGTAATGCTTGCAAAGCCTGTTTCTGCCTTCTTTGGAAAACGAAAAACATTTATTTATGCGATGTTTTTAGCAGCAATATTAAGTGTAGGTTTCCTTTATTTGAATAAAGAGCAGATTGTTTTAATTTTCACACTTCAAGCATTGATTAGTTTTTGTGCAGGTATTATTTTCCCACTTTTATGGTCAATGTATGCCGATTCAGCTGATTACTCTGAGTGGAAAACAGGACGCAGAGCAACAGGTTTGGTTTTTTCTGCCTCAAGTATGTCGCAAAAACTAGGGTGGACAGTTGGTGGAGCAATAACAATGTGGCTATTGGCAATATTTGGTTTTGAAGCAAATCTTATTCAATCAGATACTGCAATAAAAGGTATAATATATATGATGAGTATAATACCTGCCATTGCAGCTTTATTGTCTGGCGTTTTTATGATTTTTTATTCATTATCTGATGAAAAAGTTGAAACGATAATGAAAGAGCTAGACGAGAGACGGAATAAAAAATAATTTTGATTTCATAAAGGTTTCGGATGCCACGTAGGCTCGCTTCTATGTGTGCGTCCGAAATTATGATTAAATATTCTACATTCTCTTGAATTCCGAGTTGGACACCCAGAAACAGATGAACATCTTGATATATCTAACTTGTTACATTCAACCCACTTTGGGGTTGGTTTGCATATGGTTATCTACCCCGCAATGAATTACGGGGTTATCCATATTTAACCCCATTCGGGGTGAATTTTCAATACGTAAAATTGAACTATACAAAAAATACGTTATATACATCAACACCGAATGGTGTTATATGTTATTAACCCCATAATTTATTATGGGGCTAATAATCTGTAAATACCAACCCCAAAGTGGGTTGTACTAACCCGAAAAATTCATAAATAATTTCAAAAAATGAGTGTAATTTGTTATATTTGAATGTGTTAAAAGACAAAAGTTTAACAAATAAAACACTCATTTTATGGATATCAAATATACTGCATTTTATCGACGTAAACAAGAGATTTTAATTGATTTTTCTGCCGAAGAGGTAAGCTCTGATGGTGCAATTATTCTTTTAGAAAGAATAGAACGTAAGCATAAACTTCTAGAATACTTTAGTCAAGTAATTCCTGATGCCAGACATGATTCTTATATAAAGCATGATGTTTATAAATTGTTAAAGCAACGAGTATATATGCTAATGCAAGGCTATGAAGATGCTAATGATGTTGGTTATCTTAAAAATGATGTTGTTTTTCAGGATGTTTTAGGAAGCAAACTAGCTTCACAGCCTTCAATTTCAAGATTTGAAAACTCTATTGACAAGCGTGTTATATTCAATTTATTATATGCTTGGGTCAGACGTTATGTAAAAAGTTTAAAAGGAAGAGATTCTATTGTTATTGATATTGATGCAACAGATGACCCTACACACGGTGCGCAGCAACTCACGTTGTATAATGGTTTTTATGAACAATATATGTATAACGAGCTATTTTTTCATGATGGAGAAACAGGGCAAATAATAATTCCTGTCTTACGTCCAGGAAATAGCCATTCTAATAAATGGTATGTCTCTATATTAAAGCGAGTTATAAAATTAATTCGTGAGAGTTACCCTAATATTAAAATAACAATACGAGCAGATAGTGGTTTTAGTTGTGCTCCGTTTTATAGTTTAGCCAATACTTTTGATTTAAAGTACGCTATTGGCATAGCTTCAAACAACAGATTAAAGAACAAAACAAAAAGAGCAGAAAAAGCAGTAAGACAGTTATACGCATCAAATAATCTTAAGCATCAACACTTTGTTTCATTTGCCTATAAAGCAGACAGTTGGGAGTTTGAACAGACTTGTCATGCTAAAGTTGAAAGCACAGGCAAAGGAATGAATGTTCGATATTTTATTAGCAATATTCCTGATTTAACTTCAAGAGAAATTTATCGTGATTTTTATGTAAAACGTGGAGATACAAGTGAAAATAGGATAAAAGAGGTGAAGAATATGTGTTATTCAGACCGACTTTCATGCCACAAGTTTTGGCCAAACTTCTTTCGTATGCTACTAAGCTCTTTGGCTTATGAAATGTTCCTTTTATTAAAAAACAAACTGAGAAAAACTAGTGCTAAAGACGTATGGAACTGGCAAGTAGAGACGATTAGAAGTAGATTATTAAAAGTAGGAGCAGTAATAAAAAAGTCTAAAAGAAGAGTTTATTATAAACTTTCAAAATCTTTTGTTTATCAAGATATTTTCATTGGATTATTCAAAACATAATCACTTTTTACAAGAGCGGATAAAACCGCTAATGGAAAAGATGTGTCTAATTGTGAAAAACAGCTATAAATATCAAAATAAAGTTGTAAAAAGTACAAAACTATCAACTTTCTCATCCCTTTTTAAACTGATTTTCAAAAAAAAGAATATGTAAAAAATATTTTCAAAAAAAATAATATTTTGAACTAAATAAAAAGTTTATGAATAATGCGGGCTAAGATTAATCTTATAATTTAAAAAGTT
>JGI24707J26582_10002814_pt1 | contig 12873 bp, 13 predicted proteins | sample BioPla1DNA1_FD_26582 | JGI IMG/M metagenome (IMG submission 26582) | reverse complement strand
CTTTTTTTATTGACTAAATTTAACAAATCATATATAATTATTTCTAAATGCAAATGCATATCATTTGCATTTAGAAATAAAAATCAGGAGGAAAATATGAAAAAGTCAAAAATAATTACAGGTATATTAATATTGGTGACGATTTTAATATTTATTTCTGCCTGTAATTCAAATAATAAATCAATTGAAGATAATGGGAAAATTAAAATTGTGGCTACACTATTTCCCCAGTACGATTTTGCTAAAGAAATTGTAAAGGATAANGGAGAGGTAATTTTACTATTGCCACCAGGTGTAGAGGCTCATTCTTTTGAACCTACTCCTCAGGATATTGGAAGTATACGAAATGCTAATGTGTTTTTATACACAGGAAGATACATGGAACCATGGGCNGAAAAAATCATAAAAAANATTGGAGATGGGGATATTATAGCTGTAGATTTAAGTAAAGGTATAAATCTCATAGATGAAGAACATGAGGAGTATAATACCCATGACCATAAGGATGACTACAATAACCACCATGATCATGGTGGAAAGGACCCACATATATGGCTAGATCCTATTTATGCACAAAAAATGGTAGATGATATAGTAGAGGCTGTTGTAAAAGCAAATAAGGACAATGAAGAGTTTTATAGAGAAAATGGAGAAAGTTATAAGAAAAAATTAGAAGAATTAGACAAAAAATTTGTAGAAACCTTTGAAAAAACAGAACATAAAACTATTATCTATGGAGGTCATTTTGCCTTTGGCTATTTTACAAGACGTTATGGTCTAGACCATATATCTCCTTATAATGGATTTACTCCCAATGCAGAACCTAGTCCTAAAAGGATTGCAGAGTTAATGGAAAATATGAAAACACTAGGTATAAACACCATATATTATGAAGAATTAATTGATCCTAAAGTAGCCAAAGTGATTTCAGAAGAAACAGGAGCTGAAATGCTATTACTTCATGGAGCTCACAATGTGTCAAAAGAAGAAATTGAAAGGGGTATATCTTATTTAGATATAATGGAGGAAAATTTAGAAAAACTAAAACAAGGATTGGTATATAATGAATAATATTTTAACTGTAAAGAATCTAAATTTTAAATATGGGAAAAACCTGATTTTAAAAGATATAAATTTTCAAGTAGAAAAAGGTGATTATTTAGGTGTTATTGGACCTAATGGTAGTGGCAAAACCACTTTAATTAAAATACTACTAGGCATTTTAGAAACTTATGAAGGTGAAATTAAATACAATAAGAAATTCCTAGGAGAAAATTTTTTAGGTTATGTTCCACAAAAAACCTTTGGNAATGACAAATTATTTCCAGCTACAGTAAAGGAAATTGTAGCTACAGGTTTACTATCCCAAAAGAAAGGTTTTAAATTTTATACTAAATCAGATTATGAAAAAGTAGATTATATACTTCATAAACTTAAAATAGAAGATTTAAAAAATAAAAAAATAGGNAATTTATCTGGGGGACAACAACAAAGGGTGCTACTTGCTAGAAGTATGGTGGCANAACCTAGTGTATTAATTTTAGACGAACCTACCAGTGCACTAGACCCAGAAATAAGAGAAGAATTCTACAAAACACTAAAAGAACTAAACAAAGAGNGGGTTAGTATAATACTTATATCCCACGANTTATTGTCTATAGAAAATTATATTAACAAAGTATTATTTTTAAATAGAAAAGTAATTTTTTATGGGGACTATGAAGAATTCAAAGATTCAGAAGAAATAAACAGATATTTTAATACATTTATAAGGGATTGAATTGGAGGATACAATGAAAGACATTTTAAATTTAATATTAGAGGCAGTACAATATGATTTTATATTAAGGGCAATTTTAGTAGGTTCTTTAATTGCCATATCTTCTTCTTTTTTAGGAATATTTCTAGTACTTAAAAAACAGTCTATGATAGGAGATGGTTTAGCCCATGTAAGCTTTGCCACTATTGCCATAGCATTACTATTAAATAAATCTCCATTATTGGTGTCTATTCCATTAGTTATACTATCTTCTTTTTTAATATTGAAGCTTAATGAAAAGGCTGATTTACATGGAGATGCAGCTATAGGACTTATTTCTTCTTTTGCAGTAGCATTGGGAGTATTGATTTCTAGTGTGGCAAAGGGATTTAATGTGGATTTGTTTTCATATTTATTTGGAAGTATTTTAGTAATTAATAAATTAGATGTAGTATTATCTATAATATTATCTATATTAGTTATATTTTTAATATTAATGTATTATAATAGTTTATTTGCCATAACTTATGATGAAGAATTTGCAAAGGTTATTGGGCTAAAACCAAATAATATGAACTATTTAATAGCAGTACTAACTTCCATTACTGTAGTTCTAGGAATACGAGTAGTAGGAACTATGTTAATTTCCAGTATGATTATTTTTCCTACAGTTACAGCTCTCCAAGTTTCTAAAGGATTTAAGGATACCATATTAATATCTTCCATGGTATCAGTATTATCTGTAATATTAGGCACTTTTATATCTTATATATTAAACTTTCCAACAGGTGCCACTATTGTAATCATAAATGGACTATTTTTTATTTTATTTTTTATTATTAAAAGAATAAAATTATAAATATAATTGGAAGGGGTCATAATGAGAAATCTAAGCAATATAGAGATTTTTAAAAAATATGAGATTAAGAATACTAAAAATAGAAATATTATACTAGATATATTAAGGGAAGGAGAACTTTTAACAGCAGAAGAAATATATATAAAGGCTAAAGAAATTGATGAAACTATAAATCTCTCAACAATTTATAGGACTTTAAATACTTTTGAATTAAAGGGTATAGTAATAAAATCTAGTATAGTACAAGATGATAAAACCAGATTTAAATTAAACTATACTGACCATATGCATTATTTAATTTGTTTATCTTGCCATAAAGAAATAGAATTAGAAAATTGCCCCATTAGTGGTTATGATTTATTCCTTGAAGAAAAGACTGATTTTCATATTATAAGTCATAAATTAGAATTATATGGATATTGCCCTAAATGTAAGAAGAAATAATATATTTTGTGTAGATATAGAAAGGATACTATTAAATTGAAGAATTATATAAGGTAAATAAAAATGCCTTTATTACTATAATTAATGTTTGGGAAGTATTAGGCCATGGATTTATGGATATAGGAGATTAAATTTGTTATAATTACTTTAGAAATAAACTTAGGAGGTTAAATAAATTGGAAATAGACGTAAAAAAACATCCTGAACAATATGGAGAAATATTTATTAATACCTAGTCCTACAGGCTATACAAAAGAGGCTGTATTAGAATTAAAAAGGGATTTTGAAAATTTAGGACTTAATACTAAATTAACTAATAAAGGAGCTTTAATTGCTACACTTGAAGGAAAAAACATGGGAAAATCAGTAATGCTAACTGCTCATATAGATACTTTAGGTGCTATGGTTAAAAATATTACAAGTGAAGGCAGATTAAAATATAATAAAATTGGTGGAGGAAGTTGGGCTTCTATAGAAGGTGAAAACTGTTATATAATTACAAGACATGGCAAAAAAATTCGTGGTTCTATAATTCCTAAAATGGCATCTACTCATACCTATGGGCAAGAAAAAGGAAATGTGGTTAGAAGTCAAGACAATATGCTTGTAAGAATAGATGAAAAGGTTCATTCTAAGGAAGATGTGCTTAAATTAGGTATAAATGTAGGGGATTTTATAGTCATGGATACTAGAACCGAAATTACAGAATCTGGTTTTGTAAAATCTAGATATTTAGATAATAAATTAGCTGTGGCCATTGTACTAGAAATATGTAGATATTTTAAAGAAAATTCCATAATTCCTAAATATACTACTTATTTTTTCATAAGTAATTATGAAGAAACAGGTCATGGAATATCTCAAGTACCAAGGGACACAGTAGAAATAATAGCCATAGATGTGGGGATTGTAGGAGAGGGGCAAGAATCCAATGAATTTAGTGTAAGTATTGCAGCTAAAGATAGGAGAAGTCCCTATGATTTTGAATTTAGAAATAGACTTGTGGACATTGCAGAGGAAAATAATATAGATTATGTAGTAGATTTGTATAATTTTTATAGTTCAGATGCAACCCATGCTGCACAACAGGGACAAGATGTAAATTTTGCATCTTTAGGACCAGCTGTAGATGCATCCCATCATTATGAAAGAACCCATATAGATTCTGTAATGAATACCACCAAATTATTGATNAAATATCTATTAGGAGAATAAAANTTTAACTATAAATGAGGGAGTAAAATGACAAAAAAACATAGATTAATTATTCTAAACATTATGTCCCTAATAATACTTATGGTAATTGGGATTAATATAAGGGCTTCAAATGAAGGGATATTATTTGATGAAAAGATAATGGAATATGTTCACCAAAGGACTACAACAATAGGCATAGAAATAATGAAAAAAATTACCTTTTTTGGTGCAGCGAAGTTTTTTATACCTATTGGTTTCATAATTTTTTTATATATGCTTAAAAAAAGAGATANTGAAGGTATGAAATTAGTAGNATTATCTACACTAGGTTCCTATGGGGTAAANTTTTTACTTAAAAATATATTTATAAGAACTAGACCATTGAAATATTTTTTAATAGAACAAGGTGGATATAGTTTCCCCAGTGGTCATGCTATGGTATCTATGAGTTTTTATACTACTATGACTTATTTAATTATAAAAAATAAAGAAGAAAACCAAAAAATATTATGGATGTTTAATTTTTTAATTATTGGCCTTATTGGTTTCAGTAGAATATACTTAGGTGTTCACTGGCCTACAGATGTTTTAATGGGATATTTATTAGGATATGTATTTTTTAAAACTATAGTGAAATAGAAGAACAATTCTCTACCTCGATTTAATTCCTTGGGTGTGCAAAGCCTACCTTGGTTTAATTCCTTGGGTGTGCAAAGCCTACCTCGATTTAATTCCTTGGGTGTGCAAAGCCTATCTTATATTAAACGAAAATTGTCTCTTTGTTTTTAATTTTTAAACATTTATAAAATTAATTTTTAATTTTTCAATTTCATGATATAATATAATCAAGAAGTACAATATAATACATACAAATTTCTAAGGACTAAGAACTAATTCAATTAATTAACTTTTCCTAAATAATCTTAAACTTATGAATTGAAGAAATCTATACAATACCAAAGACCTCCACTAGCCTTAGCTATGAGAGTTTCAGAATCTTACTTATATCAAAGAAAACAATTCATAAAAGATTAACAGTCCCCATGCACCTATATAAATAGATATTAAATCAAAATTACAAAGTTCTTAAATGCCTATTTCCAAGTAAAAATGTTAGTTTTTTAACAACCATTTACATAATAATCCTTTTTACTCATATATAGGATTAAAAAATATTAGAAAAGGGAGAGGAGTGAATATGAGTAGATTAAGTATTATTACTAGGAACCAGGCCCAGACTACAGTTGAAACCCTATATAAAGATTTAGAAAGAAGAATTATTGCAAGCCCACCTGGACTATGTCCCATAGATTTGGCTGCATCCTTTTTAAAGATTTGCCATGCTCAAACTTGTGGTAAGTGTGTTCCCTGTAGAGTAGGTCTAGGTCAATTGGAAAACTTATTGGAAGATGTATTAAGTGGAAGAGGAAGTTTAGAAACAATTGACCTTATAGAGAAAACTGCAAGGACAATTTATTATTCAGCAGATTGTGCCATAGGATATGAGGCAGCACATATGGTATTAAAAGGAGTAGAAGGTTTTAGAGATGATTATGAAGAACATATACTACGTGGTAGATGCACTTTTGAACTAGATCAGCCTGTGCCCTGTGTATCTCTTTGTCCTGCAGGTGTAGATGTGCCAGGCTATATTGCATTAATATCAGAAGGTAGGTATCAGGATGCTGTTAAATTAATTCGAAAGGATAATCCAATGCCTGCAGTTTGTGCATTGGTTTGTGAACATCCTTGTGAGACTAGATGTCGAAGAAATATGGTGGACGATTCCATTAATATTAGAGGACTAAAACGCTATGCAGTGGAAAATGCAGGTGAGGTGCCAGTGGAAAAATCTGCACCAGGTACAGGCAAGAAGGTAGCTATAATTGGAGGGGGACCCAGTGGCTTGTCTGCAGCCTATTACTTATCCATTATGGGGCATAATGTGGAAATATATGAGCAAAGACAAAAACTTGGGGGTATGTTAAGATATGGGATACCAAGTTATAGACTTCCTAGAGAGGTTTTAGATAAGGAAATTGATACAATACTTTCAACTGGAATAAAAGTTAATACAGGAATAACAGTAGGGGAAGATATATCAGTAATGGATTTAAGGGATAAATATGATGCAATTTATATAGCTATTGGTGCTCATATTGACAAAAAGATTGGAATTGAAGGTCCAGAGGCAGATGGAGTCATTTCTGCAGTAGAAATTTTAAGACAAATTGGAGATGATGAATATCCTGATTTTAAGGATAATTCAATAGTGATTATAGGTGGAGGAAATGTAGCAATGGATGTGGCTCGATCGGCTATTCGTTTAGGAGCAAAAAAAGTATCTGTGGTTTATCGTAGGCGGAAAGTAGATATGACTGCAATGGAAGAGGAGATTCAAGGTGCCATTGCCGAAGGTTGTGAAATACTAGATTTATTTACTCCAGATAAAATTGAAGTAGATGAAAATGGACATATTAAAGGCCTATGGATACAACCAAGGATAGTAGGGAAAATACAAAATGGAAGGCCTGTACCTGTAGAAGCAAAAGGAAATAAAAAGTTTTTAGAATGTGATCTATTAATAACAGCTGTAGGTCAAGGAATTGAATCCAAGGCTTTTGAAAAAGATGGAATTCCAGTAACAAAGGGGGTAATTGATGCATTAAGTTGTGCAGGTGTGAAAGATGTGCCTGGTATTTATGCAGGGGGAGATTGTGTTTCAGGACCTGCTACAGTAATCCGTGCCATAGCTGCAGGAAAGGTAGCAGCAGCAAATATAGATGATTACTTAGATTATCATCATATTATAGAAACAGATGTTAAAATACCAGAGCCTAGACTTGCAGATAGAATACCTTGTGGTCGTGTAAACATGAAGGAAAGAGATGTATTAGACAGAATTAAGGACTTTGATTTAGTAGAATGTGGAATGACAAAAGAAGAAGCATTACAAGAGTCCCAAAGATGTTTAAGATGTGACCACTTTGGTTTTGGGGTATTTAAAGGGGGTAGGACTCTAAGATGGTAAATTTAATTATTGATAATAAAAAAATAAGTGTCCCTGAAGGTACTACAATACTAGATGCCGCTAAAATGAATCATATACCTATTCCTAATTTATGTTATTATGAGAATTTAAATGAAATTGGAGCTTGTCGTATTTGTGTAGTTGAAATAGAGGGAATTGATAGATTAGTTACAGCTTGTAATAATGTAGTAGAAGAAGGAATGATAATTGACACAAATAGCCCTAAGGTTCGAGAAACTAGAAAAGTAAATGTAGAATTAATTTTATCTCAACATGATGCTAGATGTGCAGTATGTGTAAGGTCTGGGAACTGTAGTTTACAAGACATTGCTAATGATTTAGGGATTATAGATATTCCCTATAAAGAGGATTTGCCCTTTGCAAAGTGGACAGAAGGATTTCCACTAGTTAGAAACTATGAGAAATGTATTAAATGTATGAGATGTATTCAAGTTTGTGACAAGATACAGGGTTTAAATATATGGGATGTGTCTAATACAGGTGCTTGGACAAATGTGGATGTATCTCATAATAGAAGAATTGAGGAAGCTGATTGTGCCCTATGTGGACAATGTATTACTTATTGTCCAGTTGGAGCCTTAAGAGAAAGAGATGATACTCAAAAAGTATTTGATGCATTGGCAGATGAAAGTATAATTACAATTGTACAAATTGCTCCAGCAGTAAGAGCTGCCTGGGGAGAAAGTTTAGGAATATCAAGAGAGTTTGCAACAGTTAATAGATTAGTAGCTGCCTTAAGAAAAATGGGCTTTGACTACATTTTTGATACTAATTTCTCAGCTGATTTAACTATTATGGAAGAAGGAAGTGAGTTTTTAGAGAAATTAAAAAATGCTGAAAATGAAAAATTCCCTATGTTTACATCTTGTTGTCCAGGTTGGATTAGATTTGTTAAATCCCAATATCCTAATATGGTAGAGCAATTGTCTACAGCTAAATCTCCTCAACAAATGTTTGGTGCAATTACAAAATCCTATTATGCAGAATTATTAGATGTAAATCCAAATAGGATTTTCAATGTATCCATTATGCCATGTATTGCTAAAAAATATGAAGCTGATGTATCTGTACTAATGGATGCAGGGGCAGGTCAGGATGTAGATGTAGTATTAACTACTAGGGAAATAGATAGAATGATTAGAGCTGAACATATTATGCCAGAATATTTAGAGGAAGAAGAATTTGATACTCCTTTAGGAATTAGTTCTGGTGCAGCAGTAATATTTGGGGCCACAGGTGGAGTTATGGAAGCAGCCCTTCGAACTGCCTATTATTTAGTTACTGGAGAAAATCCAGATCCAGATGCTTTTAAAGAAGTAAGGGGAAAAGAAGGTTGGAAGGAAGCTAGTTTTGACTTAGCAGGTAATAATATAAGAGTTGCTGTTGCCAGTGGTTTAGGAAATACTAGAAGACTAATGGAGGCAATTAGAACAGGTGAGGTAGAATATGATTTTGTGGAAATAATGGCCTGTCCAGGTGGCTGTGCAGGAGGAGGTGGCCAACCTATTCATGAAGGCAAACAATTAGCTGAGGATAGGGCTGAAGTATTATATGGTTTAGATAAAATAAATGAAATTAGATTTTCTCATGAAAATCCAGCAGTTATTAAATGCTATGAGGAGTATTTACAAAAACCATTATCCCATAGGTCCCATACATTACTCCATACTAATCAAAAGGATTGGGAATTTAAAATATCCCCTTAATATTTTCATTGTTTTAGTATATAATGGATTTTGGGGATACAATTTAATCTTGAAACCCCTAAGATTTCTCTTAGGGGTTTTATATTATACAAGGAGGAATATATATGAGAAAAAAGACAATAGGTTTAATTATTTTATTTTTATCTATTACATTAATAGTTGCATGTAGTAATAATAGTGGAGATACTAATAGTGGAGACATTTCAAAAGAAGAATTAAATATTAATTTTTGCTATAGGGATGGAATACCTGGACTAACTGCAGTTAAACTTATAAAAGATAATCCAACTATAGATGAAAATATAACAATAGATTACGAAATGTTAGCATCCCCTGATTTATTAGTAAGTAAAGTTTTAAAAGAAGAAGCAGATATTGCCATAGTTCCTTCAAATTTAGCAGCCCAGGCCTATAATAAGGGACTAAATTATGAAATAGTTGGAACTTCCAACTGGGGAACATTATATTTACTTAGTACAGAAGATATAAACAGTATTAGTGAACTAAAGGATAAGGAAATATATGCCTTTGGTAAGGGACTTACTCCAGACTTAATTTTAAGATTTGTACTTTCTGAAAATGGATTGGTACCAGATGAAGATGTAAAAATTAATTATTTAAATGCAGCTTCTGATTTAGGACCAGCTTTTTTGTCTGGAAAAACTAATCTAGCTCTTTTATCAGAACCATTGGCTACAAATATAATGATGAAAGATGAAGAGGCTAAAATTGTATTAGATTTAAATGAGGAATGGAAAAACCTTACAGGAGCAGATAAAGGTTATCCTCAAGCTAGTTTAATTATAAAAACAGATTTAATAGAAAATCATGGTAAATTTGTGGAAGAATTTATTAGTATATATGAAGAAAGTATAAAATGGGCAAAAGAAAATCCAGAAGAATTAGGCGAGTATGCAGAAGAAATGGACATGGGTATAAAAAAAGAACCATTAATCAAAGGAATGGAAAGAATAAATATAGGGAATTTTCCTATTGAAAATAGCCAAAAGGAATACAATGATTATTTTAATCTTTTACTAGAATTTGCACCAGATAGTATAGGAGGAAAACTTCCCGATGAAAAGATTTTCTATAGAAAATAGAAGGCTTTCCATTATTGCAAAGGCTATAGTAATTATTATATGGATAGTTTTGTCCAAAATTATAGATAATGAAGTAATATTTCCAGGTGTTAAATCTACTATTATAGAACTATTTAGGATAATTAAAAATCCAGGTTTTATATCAATTATAAAACACACTATATTGAGAAGTTTCACTGGATTTTTAATTTCCTTGACAATAGCAATAATAATGGGGATTTTAGCCAGTATATCAGATTTTATATATTATTTAATGAAGCCTATACTAAATTTACTAACTTCCACCCCTACTATGGCCATTATTATTCTAGCACTTATTTGGTTAGACAATGAAATAGTTCCCATGTTNGTAGGTTTTATTATGGTATTTCCTATTCTATATGAAACAGTTTTAAATGGAATATTAAATATAGATGAAAATATAATTCAAATGGCAAAGGTTTTTAAAGTAAGAAAAATTACTATTATAAAGGATATTTTTATACCTAGTATTTTTTATAATCTATCTATGGTTTTTACATCTGCATTGGGAATTAATATGAAAATGGTCATAGCAGGGGAAGTGCTATCCCAGCCTAGATATGCCATAGGCTCTAATCTACAATTACAAAAAACCTATTTAAATACTGCAGGTGTTTTTGCTTGGATAATAATAATACTTTTAATATCTAAGATATTTAAATATATTATGAAAAAACTAGATAAGCTATTGAAGTTAAATGAATGGAGAGGTTAATTTGAAATATAAAGTGAAAAATATAAATAAATCCTATGGAGATTTAAAAGTATTAGAAAATATTAGTATAGATTTTCCCAAAAATCAAACCACTTGTATATTAGGCCCTTCTGGTTGTGGGAAAACCACATTATTAAATATTATGGCAGGAATATTGGATATGGATAGTGGAGAATTAACAGGATTTGAAAATGAAGATATATCCTTTGTATTTCAAGAAGATAGGCTAATTCCATGGAAAAATGTAGAAGAGAATCTATCCTTTGTATTAAAGGATAAGATGCATAAAGAAGAGATAGCTGAAATAATAAATAATTATTTAGAATTAGTTGGCCTTGAAGAATACAAAAACTATTATCCCAAGGATTTAAGTGGAGGAATGAAACAGAGAATAAATATTTTAAGGGCTTTTATTTACTCTTCTAAAATGCTAATAATGGATGAGCCTTTCAAATCTTTAGATATGTACAATAAACAAATTGTAATGGATTTTTTTAAAGAATTAATGGCAGCAAAAAATAGAACCTGTATAATGGTTACCCATGATATGGAAGAGGCTTTCACATTGGGAGATAGGATAGTAATTCTTACGGAGAAACCTACTAGGGTGAAAGAAATAATTGAAGGTTAGGGACAGTTCGAAGGATTTCTTTACATAAATTAGAACCTTGTATATAATTGTATTAGTAGGTAATTATTTTATGTTTTGAATTAGTTTGTTTTGGTAAGGGGCAAATAAATTGATAATATATATGTCTATGATAGAAAATAATACCCATAAGCTTAAATTTGAAAATTTATATAGGGATTATAGGCAATTAATGTTCTATAAAGCCAATGAAATCTTACAAGATAAACATCTAGCAGAAGACGCTGTTCATCAGGCATTTATTAGGATTATTCAAAATTTAGATAAAATAGATGAAAATAATTGTCACAAAACTAAGGGCTTTATCGTTATAATAACTGAGAACATAGCCATAGATATGTATAGAAAATTAAAAAAAGAAAAAACTATTCCCTTTGAAAAAATAGAATATAAAATTAAAGATTTATCTCCCTCTGTTGAAGATATATTTGAACAAAATAACGAAAGTTTGCTTATGAAAGGAATAGCCTTATTACCTTCAAATTATTCATCTGTAATATTTTATAAATACAGTCATGGCTATAATAATAAGGAAATAGGACAAATTCTCAATATATCTGAAGAAAACGTTAGACAACGTATATTTCGTGGAAAGAAAAAATTATTAGAAATCATAGAGGAAATGAGATGAAAAGCTATGAATAATATAGAAATAACTGATACATTGCTTTATGATTTAGTTCCAAAGGTAGAAAAAATATTATTAAATGATAGTCCTCCTAATGAAGATTTAAATCATAAGTTTTCAAGAAGTTTTGAAAGGAAAATGGAAAAATTAATTAGAAAAAATAATTATAAACCCTTTGCAAAAGGCTTCAAGAAAGTGGCAGTAATTTTTTTATTAGTTACATCAATTTTATTTGCAACTATAATGAATGTAGAGGCGTTGAAAACAAGATTTATTAAGATTATTAAAGAAGTCTATAATGAATTAACCAGCTTTTCATTTATAGTAGAAAATGATAATAGAGACAATTTAGATATCCGTTTTAAAATCATGGAACCAGAATATATTCCTACTGGATTTAAAAAGATAGAGGTGGATGAACTATATACAATTAGGATAATAAGCTATGAAAATGAAAAAGGGGATGTAATTATATATCAACAAAATTATATTACCAATGATAAAATAATTTTAGATACAGAAGATGCCAATATAGAAAATGTAAAAATAAATAATTACCAGGGACAAATTATCTCAAAAAATGAAACTAATCAGCTAATATGGTTTAGTGAAGAATATTATTTTAATATTTTATCTACTCTAGAAAAAGAAGAATTAATAAAAATAGGAGAAAGTATAAAATAAATTTTAAAAATCTGTCACAAAACACCTTTTGATTTCGTTATATAGNTAGAGGAGAA
>JGI24707J26582_10002810_pt1 | contig 12880 bp, 9 predicted proteins | sample BioPla1DNA1_FD_26582 | JGI IMG/M metagenome (IMG submission 26582) | reverse complement strand
TTAATTTCTTCAATCATTTCAGGATGCTCTCGTAAAAATTCTTTCGAGTTTTCACGGCCTTGGCCAAGACGTTCTTCTTTATATGAATACCATGCACCACTTTTTTGAACAATATCTAAGTCAGAAGCAATATCTAGTAACTCACCTTCTTGTGAAATTCCTTCACCGTACATAATATCAACTTCAGCTTGCTTAAATGGCGGAGCGACCTTATTTTTAACAACCTTAATTCTCGTTCGGTTCCCGACCATTTCATTCCCCTGCTTAATCGTTTCTGCACGGCGCACTTCTAAACGAACAGAAGCATAAAATTTCAATGCACGTCCACCTGGTGTTGTTTCAGGGTTACCAAACATGACCCCAATTTTTTCACGAACTTGATTAATAAAAATGGCAGTTGTTTTTGATTTATTAATCGCACCTGAAAGCTTTCTTAGTGCTTGAGACATCAATCTTGCTTGAAGACCCATATGAGAGTCGCCCATTTCTCCTTCGATCTCTGCTTTTGGTACTAATGCAGCAACAGAGTCAACAACAACAATGTCAACCGCACCACTTCGAACTAATGCTTCAGCAATTTCTAATGCTTGTTCTCCAGTATCCGGCTGAGATAATAATAGCTCATCTGTATTCACACCCAAATTTTTAGCGTAAATTGGATCTAATGCATGTTCAGCATCAATAAAGGCTGCTGTACCGCCTGTTTTTTGAACCTCCGCAATTGCATGTAGAGAAACTGTTGTTTTCCCTGATGATTCAGGTCCGTAAATTTCAATCACACGTCCTCTTGGATAACCACCAATCCCCAATGCAATATCAAGTGCTAATGATCCACTAGAAACAGTCGCTAGTTTCTGTTCAGCCCGATCACCAAGCTTCATGATTGAACCTTTTCCAAACTGTCTTTCTATTGATTTCAAAGCCTGATCAAGGGCTTGTTTACGCTCACTCATCCGAATTCCTCCTCAAATTTAAACTACTCTTATCATAACCTCTTTTATAAAAATACACAAGCAAAAAGCGAATGAACGTTCTTATCTTTTTCAACTAAAAACAGCTGTGTTTTTAATAAAAATGCCCGATACTTTACAAAACAGTAGTAAATATAAGCTTATTTTAAATATTGATAAATCATTTCTAGTCCTTTTTTTACAGATAGAGATCGAATGNTATTTCTCGGCTTAGAAAAATGAAACTTCTCGATAAAATAATCACTGTCTGAGTGATACAAGCAAACAAAAACGGTTCCAACTGGTTGTCCTTCTAACAGATCAGGACCAGCCACACCAGTGAAGCTAATCCCATAGGTTGAATTAAAGACCTCTTGAGCGCGTTTAGCCATCTCGTATGCTGTTTGTTTGCTAACCATACCATATTGGTCGATTGTCGATCGATTAACGCCTAAAGCGCTTATCTTCGCATCCTCTGTGTAACTAATCAAACTGCCATTAAAAATACGACTNGATCCTGGAATCGACACAATCTGATCAGCGAATTTACCACCTGTTAAACTTTCAGCGCCTGCGATCGTTTGATTTTTCTCTTTCAATCGATCAATGACAACTTCAGCTAACGTTTGTTCGTCTGAACCATAGATGTAAGAGCCGATCAGCGCCTGTAATTCTGTTTCTTTAGCTTCAATTAATCGGTTTGCTTCAGCTTTTGAACTCGCTAGTGCTGTAAGTCGTAATGCGACTTCCCCATCAGCAGCTAATGGAGCTATCGTTGGATTGCTTTGTTGCTCAATTAAATTTTTCACCTTTGTTTCGAGTTGCGCTTCTCCAATCCCAATACAGCGAAGCATTTTTGAGACAATCACTTCTTTGAGTTGATAGTTTTTCTCTAAAAAAGGAAGTACGTATTCAGTCATCATATACTTCATCTCACTAGGCACACCAGGCATTAAAATAAGTAATGATGATTGATATTCTACCATCATACCAGGCGCTGTCCCGATTGGATTCGGAATGACCTGGGCACCAGCAATCACTTGAGCTTGTTTATAATTATTCTTTGACATGACTCGATTCGTTTGCTCAAAGTATTGTTTTAATTGAGCTAAAATCTCATCATTTTCAATCAGTTCTTGTCCGACGAGTTCTGCAACGATTTCACGGGTAAGATCATCATCAGTCGGTCCAAGACCACCTGTAATAAAAATTAAGTCTGAGCGATCAAGCGCTTGAGATAAAGTTGATTTTATTCTCGCTTTNTTATCACCTACAACTTGATGGAAATAAACACCAATCCCCTTAGTCGCAAGTTTTTCTGAAATCCATTGACCATTCGTATTTGTAATTTGTCCAAGTAACAATTCCGTACCAACTGCAACAATCTCAGCTTTGATTGTCATTAATTAGACTCCTTCATAACATGCCAGTTTTTAATAAAATAATCGACACCAGAAATAACTGTTAAAATGAGTGCGATGTACAACATGATCTTTCCAACTGGCCAGCCCAAATATGAGAAAGGAAAATTATGCAGTAAAATAAAACTGATTGATAACAATTGAAAAGTTGTTTTCCATTTTCCCAATGGGCTTGCCGCTAATACGATACCTTCTCCAGCTGCAACTAATCGAAGCCCAGTAACTGCAAATTCTCGAGATAAAATAATAATGACTAACCACGCTGGTGCTAATCCTAATTCAATTAATAAAACATAAGCTGCCGTAACTAAAAGTTTATCAGCCATTGGATCTAAAAATTTCCCAAGGTTCGTAATTAAATTATACTTGCGGGCATAGTAACCATCTAACCAATCGGTCCCAGAAGCAATGATAAAAATTAAAGCAGCCACAAAATGAACAATTGGTAATGTCATTGTGCCAATTGACCAACTTCCCCAATCAAGTGGGAGTGACAATAATAAAATAAATATTGGAATTAATAAAATCCGTGATAAAGTGATTCGATTTGGAATATTCATTGTAAAAAAACGTCCTTTCTTTATTCGACCAAATAATTATTAAACCCCACCCATCACATGATGAGCGGGGTCATTGTTTCGTTTTATCGCATTATTCTGCTTCTTCATTTAAATAAAGCCACAAAACTTGTACTNCGGTTGGTGATATTTCATCCGATAACTCGANTTCTGTATCATTAATTGTAATCGTAATGTCACCAGGATTACCAAATCTCAAATAAACAAAACTTTCATCACTCACATCAAATGAGACAGGTGAGCCACTTGACTGTAATGTCTCGTAATATAAGCGATTTCCCTGATCATCTTCAACTTCCAACCAATTACTACCGGAAGACTCAATCACTAGCTCAATCGACTCAGCAGTCGTATTGAATTGATAATTCGAAACTGCATTCTCATATGAAACCAATGACAATTCTGCTTCATCAATGATATTTTCTTCAATCTCATCTTCATCTTGAGCATCGTCTTCATCTGAATTAGGATCACCTTGATCATTATCATTCGAAGGAATGGAAACCTCATCTCCAATTGATTGATCAGTTTGAACTTCTTCACCCACATCTGGTGATGTACCGTTTTGATTTTGTAATGTTTGCCAGATAAAGAAGACCACACCGAATAGTAAAACAAACACGATAATGGTTGGGAGTATTGTTGCAAATGGTGATGATTTTGATGATGTCGATTTTCTTCTAGAGCGTGATAGTTGAGTATAATCAACATCTTGATCAACAGTTGGTATTTCATGGTGATGTTCATCTAAAAGCGCTTTAAAATCTACTCCAACTACATTTGCATATTCTTTAATAAACACACGTGCATAAAAATTCCCTGGGATCATCGAAAAATTGTTTTCTTCGATTGCATTTAAATGCCTGATTTGGATTTTCGTTAGTCTGGATACTTCTTCTAAGCTATATCCCTTTTCCAGGCGAGCATCTTTTAATTTTTCACCAATTTGCATCTATAACACCATCCGTTTAACTTAATTACTTTTAATCTGTACGTTAAATGCACTATTTCTATAATAAATGATTTTCNCTATTTATAAAAGAGCTAATCTAAATTTTAGCGAATGATTATCTCTTTTTCTTTAAATTACCTTAACTCAACATTAAATAAGACTGATTCAGACACTAAAAAGTTACATGAATAACGGATTATGATCACTTAACTTTTGCAGATCCATATTTTAAGCGTTGATACATTCAGCAAAGCAACAGATTCGCTTTTTCTCAAAATAAACTCATCTCATCGAGTGCATCCACCTAGGATAGGGGCACGAGTTAAAAAGCTGAATTATGATTTTGGTTTCACTTGAAAGACAGCTATGTTATCAGCTTTAATCCATTGATTTAGAAATTGATTAACTTCTGTTAGCGTAAGTGCTTCCAATGTTGGGATTAACTCATAAAAATCAAAATCAAGCATTTGATAATGTGTCACTTGACTCGCAATATCTGAGACTCTGTTCATACTTCTTAACAACTGACCGATTGTTTTTCTTTTCATTCGTTCAAAATCAGCTTCTGCCAATTGATAATTTTTAAATGTCGCAAGTTGTTCCTTAATTTTCTCCGCTAGTTGATCAGGTTGACGTGTATTACCACCAATAATTGAGTAGCAAAATTCTTTTTGTCGTTCAGTTTCGAAACCTAAACCACCATCAATCAAATCAAGATCATAAAGTTCTTGGTAATACGTTCCCGATCTCGAGTAAAAATAATCTAACAACATGTCGGCGATCAATTCATCTTTAATAAATTGTAATCGATCCGTTGCGGGTTGTTCTTTGATCCCAACCATACACTTTGGAACAGCAACCGGCATCTCAATCGCATCATAGTCTTTGTATACTTGCTCAGGCTCTGTCGGGAAGTTACGCTCGATTGTTGACTGTTGGTCAAAGTTTTTCTCTGCTTGATTTGCTTCAATCATGGCAAACATTTCATTTGGATCAAAATTCCCCACAAGTGTTAACACCATATTTGATGGGTGATAAAACGTATGATAACACGTATATAAATCTTCTTTTGTAATCTGCTGGATTGACTCAACTGTTCCTGCGATGTCAATTCGAACAGGATGATGCTCATACATCGCACCAAGAACCCCAAAAAAAGCACGCCAATCTGGTTGATCATCATACATTTGAATTTCTTGAGCGATGATTCCTTTTTCCTTTTCAACCGTTTGATCTGAGAAGTATGGTTCCTGAACAAAATCTAATAATATTTTTGTATTATCGATAATATCAGTAGTTGATGAGAATAAATAAGCCGTTTTTGTAAATGATGTATATGCATTAGATGATGCACCATTCTTGGTGAAATACTGAAAAACATCATAATCTTCTTTTTCAAATAGTTTATGCTCAAGGAAATGAGCGATTCCATCAGGAACTGTGATCGACTCTGTATGATTAATCGGTACAAACGACTGATCAATCGAACCGTATTGTGTCGTAAAAATTCCATACGTTTGAGCCATTTCTACTTTAGGAATCAGAATGACCTGTAATCCATTAGGCAAAACTTCTCGGTATACCGTTTCGTTTAATTGACTATATTCCGTTTTATTCATCACTTTGACCTCCAGTTGCAGTTAAGAAGTAAATCGTATCGAGTTCTAATTTATTAGCAACTTGAATAATTGATTCTTTAGTTACTTGATCGATTGCCTCAATGAACTCCGCGACAGATCGGGTTGATTGACCGACTCTTTGATTATAAATCACTTCGATCATCCCAAATGGATCATCAAGAGTCTCTTTATATTGATTGATAATCTGCCGTTTTGCTTCATCAATCTGTTCATCTGAAAAATCTCCCACCTGCATCGCTTTCACTTGATCAAGAATGATTGTTTTTGCTTTTTCAAAGTCTGCTGGCGCAATTCCACTATAAATAAATAGCAGTCCTTTATGACTCTCAAATTGTGATGAAGCATAATAAGCTAAACTGTTTTTTTCACGGACATTAACAAAGAGTTTGGAGCTTGGGAAACCACCAAATATTCCATTAAAAACTTGAAGTGCGGGGTAATCTGGGTCTTGATAACGGATATGCGTCCGGTAGCCTAGATGTAGTTTTCCTTGTTGGATCGACTGTTCTTCAATGATTTGTTTAGCTTCCTGTACATCGCGATCTTCAGTAATGATCTGTTCTTTTTGATGATTATTTTCTTGACGATCAAACAAATTACCAACTAACTGCTCAACATCAACTGATTCAAAATCACCCATCACATAAAGATCAAGCGTGTCATCTGACAGTATTTCTTGATAATATTTCGCTAAGTTCTCTGCTGTAATTGACTCAATATCTTCTGGATAACCATGAATATGAATTTGATACGGCTCGTCTTTACACATTTCATCGACTAAGCGAATATTAGCGTAGTGAAGTTTATCATCTGCAATTGATGCAATTTTTTGTTTTAAGGTCTGCTTCTCTTTCGTAACAATCTTAGGATCAAACTGATTATCCACTTGTTTCGGTTTAAATAATGTATCACTAAAGAAACTGAGACCACGCTTTAAGATGTTCTCATCTGTTGATAAATACGTTTGATTAGCGAGGGTCATCCGCGCTGTTAAAATGTGTTGCTCACCTTTTTTTGTACCATCGATTGAAAAGGTTGCCCCATACAAGTTGTCTAAAGCGCGACGAAATTCATTTGCTGTTGGATACTGTGCTGTTCCTTGTTGCAAGACAAACGGTAATAGTGCGCGTTTAGTGATTGTATCGCGTGACAATACCGACCTAAATTTCGCAGTAAAGTGAATCGTTTTAAATTTTTTATGATCAACTATATGTAACGTGTAGCCTTGCTTTTCAACTGTTCTAACGTTTAAATCCATCTAATAAAACCTCCTAATAAAGTATCGAGAATCAAATTTTGAATGATACGAATTATCCTTTATTGTATCCNGAATCTATCCCTTCATTATAGTTTACCTCATTATCAGCAAGGTAACAATTACCACAATTCATTTCAATTAAATATTATCTTTTATAAGTAAAAAAACCGCCTGTTTAGNCGGTTTTTAAGAGTTTACATTCTTTTTCTAACGACGTGAAATTGAAANGCATCACTTCTGAAATAATTCTCAGAATATAAAATTGGCTCATCATCTTTTGTATAATGCATTTGTCTAAGCAATAATAACGATTGATCAGGGCCACAATTTAAAATAGCTGATATTGTATCATGATAACCAATCGGCTCAACATAAGCATGCGCATATTCAATCGTTTTACCTGTATAAGAATGAATTAAATTAAAGATAGAGTCCTGTTGATGAATATGACCAATTGGAACAATTTCATTATCAACTTTATCAATACAATAAACAACCGGTTCTCCGTCAGCTGTTCTAACTCGCTCAACACGAGCAATTAATCTTAGATCTGCATAGTTAAAATTGTTAAAATCACTTTTTGTCGGNTCAACAATCTCCGCTGCAACAAATTGTGTACCAGGAACTTTACCAGCTTTTTTAATCATTTCTGAAACACTACCCAATTCTTCAATACCAGAAGAATAGATTGGCTTTGGATTAACAAATACGCCAACACCTAATCGTCTTGTCACAAGACGTTCTTCAACAAGCTGATCGATAATTGATCGCATCATTTCTTGTGAAACCTGATATATCTTAGCAAATTCATAAAGAGGCTGTATTTTTTCATTCGCTAAATAGACACCACGTTCGATGTCATGTCGAACTTGATTCAAAGCTTCCTTAAATTCACTATTATCATCTATCCCCATTGACAATCCCCCAGTAAGTATTCGTAAATCTGATTACTAAACAATATAACATTTAATCATTAATAAATAAACAACATTTACGACAAAGTTCTGATTCCTTCGACAAATTATCCAAATCTATTGTTCTGGATACTCTGTAATAAGTACTTTTCTCGGTTTAGAGCCTTCATAAGGACCTACAATACCTCGGTCTTCCATCATATCAATTAATCTTGCCGCTCTCGTATAACCAATTCGAAAACGCCGTTGAAGCATTGATACACTAGCTCGTTGCATTTCAATAATCATTTCTACCGCTTCATCAAATAACTCATCATCAGGCTCTTCTTGTGTCTCAGGAATCTCATCGGGGATCATTTCTTCTTGATATTTCGCTTTTTGCTGGGTAATACAATGGTCAACAATTTTTTCAACCTCATGATCTGACAAAAATGCCCCCTGAATTCGAACTGGCTTAGACAACCCAACAGGTAAAAATAACATATCTCCTCGTCCTAAAAGCTTGTCGGCCCCTCCCATATCAAGGATTGTGCGCGAATCGGTCTGTGAAGAGACACTAAATGCGATTCGTGAAGGAATATTCGCTTTAATCACACCAGTAATGACATCAACAGATGGNCGCTGTGTAGCAATGATTAAATGAATCCCAGCTGCACGTGCCATTTGGGCTAATCTCGTAATCGAATCTTCAACTTCTTTTGATGCAACCATCATTAAATCTGCTAATTCATCAATTAAAACAACAATATAAGGTAACAACGGTTGTTGATCCTCTGTAGTTGCTGTCTCATTGTACTCCTTGACAAAATTATTATAGCCCTCAATATTTCGATTACCTGTATCTGAAAATAAATCATAACGGCGTTCCATTTCAGCAACAACCTTTTGTAATGCTTGGGCTGCTTTTTTAGGATCTGTAACAACTGGTGCTAATAAATGGGGAATTCCATTATAAATATTGAGTTCAACTTTTTTGGGATCAATCATCATCATTTTTACTTCATGTGGTTTAGCACGCATTAAAATACTTGTAATAATCCCATTAATACAGACACTTTTTCCACTCCCTGTCGCACCTGCGATCAGCAAATGGGGCATTTTATTTAATTCAGCGATAATTGCATCTCCTGAAATATCACGACCTAAAACAAATGATAATTTAGAACCATCTTGATCCTTCANTGTTTCAAAAACTTCATACATTGTGACCATTGATATCTCTTGGTTCGGAACTTCAATCCCTACAGCGGATTTTCCAGGGATCGGCGCTTCAATTCGAATATCTTTAGCAGCTAAAGCGAGGGCGATATCATCATGTAAACTGACAATTTTACTCACCTTCACACCTGCTGCAGGATTAACTTCATACTTGGTCACTGCAGGACCTATGTGTACTTTAGCAACTTTTGCTTTGACACCAAAGCTTTCAAAGGTTGATTCAAGCTTACGTACTGTTTGTTGAATCCCTTTTCGATCTTGTTGGTGCTTCTTATTTTTTGGTTGATCGAGCAATTGAATCGCAGGCAGTTCATAAGACTGATTCTCTAGTTCTGTCATTGCCGTTACTTCCAATGTTTCCATTTCTGGTTCTTGTGGGGTCGCCTCTGGTTCACTTTGTTCGATCTCATTATCTACTTGCTCAGAGTAGGCAACTTCAGTGAATGCAGCAATAACTGGTCCCTCTTCCTCTTCAGCTTCTTCGGTCTGATCCTGAATTGCTAAAGTTGGCTTAATTTTTCTTTGCTCTTTCTTCGGTNCTTTTTTACGTTTTTTCCGATCTTTGTGCCATGTTTTGAACTGTTTTATTCGTGCGCTAAAAATTTTATCAAGCGATAAATCGAGAAGAAACACAATTCCAATTAGCAACATAAATACCGCTAAGAAGNTTGCACCGGTTGTTGAGAATAAGACATATGTAAAGGCATAAAGCAATGCACCAATCATCCCGCCACCTAGTAAGCTTGCAGAAGCAGTACCTTTAACAAACTCAAGATAGTTTCTCCAAGTTGTTCGAATAATTGAGCTACCTTGAACTGATAAATAATGATTGTATTGATCAATGTGGCTAATCAATAAAATTCCAATAAAAACAATGAATAAACCGAGTGTCCTGCGGGTAACGATTTTTGGCATTTTTCGTTTAATCATTAGATAGATTCCTATGACTAGTAGCGCAAGTGAAGCACCCATATACCAAAAACCAAATAAAAACCGTAAGCTATTTTCCAACCATGATGTAATCAGACCATCACTAATTGAACCTGCACCACTGCCGAAGATAGCGATCAGGACAAATAAAATTCCATATAATTCGTATTTAAATGATTGACTCAGTTTTAATTTTTTCTTCTTTCTTTTTCTTGCCATATAAAATCTCCTTACCTGTCCCAAATAATGATCTAATTATAACATACAATAACTGTGTGTATGTGATTAAATAGCGTTTCGATATTTGTTAGTAAAGCGAAAAAGTACAATACCAAGTTGATATTGTACTTTCTTCAATTTCCTATTATGTGGCTTATTTGAGTAAGTCCCTGATCAATTGTTCTTCTACCTCATTGACATTGACAAGGGGTAACCGCACACTTCCGACATCCATACCTTTCATCCGTAGTGCTGCTTTTACTGGTGCTGGCGATGGTGCCATAAATAAGCCTCGCATGATTGGTAATAATTTGCGATGAATAACAGCTGCACCTTTTACATCACCAAGCTCAAATTTCGCAAGCATTTCTTTCAGTTCATTGCCCACAATATGTGAAGAAACAGAAACAACTCCTGTTCCACCAATCGCTTTAATTGGTAATGTTAGACTATCATCCCCACTATAAACAGAAAAGTGATCAGCTGTTTCCTCAATAATTTTCGATAATGCATCTAGATTTCCACTCGAATCTTTTAGTGAAACAATATTGTCAATTTTTGATAAAGAAATAATCGTATCAACTTGTAAATCAACCATCGTTCGACCGGGAATATTGTATAACATAATCGGTAAATTTGTTGCTTCAGCGATTGCAGCGTAATGTTGATAGAGCCCATCTTGATTCGGTTTGTTGTAATAAGGCGACACAAGTAANAACCCATCAATCCCGATTGCTTCTGCTTCTTTTGATAATTGAATTGATTCTGCCGTATTATTAGATCCTGTTCCAGCAATAACTGGGTATTTTCCATCAGCAACTTTTACCGCGTATTTAAATAAATCAATTTTTTCTTGATAAGTTAATGTAGGTGATTCACCAGTTGTTCCCGCAACGATAATCGCATCTGAACCATTGCTGATTAAATCGTTCATTAATTCCGTTACCATCGGATAATTAATTTGATTATTCTCATCAAAGGGCGTTACCATTGCTGTTATAATTTGACCAAAATTCATCTACATTGCCCTCCTTTAGTTATTCATTTATTATTCATTGAGGTCAAAAGCTTGATGAAGGACATTTATTGCTGTAACAAGGTCTGNTTCATTAATTAGTACCCAGATAGTTGTATGACTATCTGCAGATTGTAAAATTTCAATACCTGCACTAACTAAGCCTTGAACCATTTTTGCCGTAACTCCTGGCACACCAGTCATTCCAGCACCAACAATCGAGACTTTTGCACAATTATGAATTAATGTTGGCTGATACCCCAACTCAAATAGTAATTGTTCTGCTTTTTTACTTAAAAATTCAGGTACAGTGTACATCACACCAGAAGGAAAAATATTAATAAAATCAACTGAAATACTAGCTGCTGCCATTGCTTCAAAAACTTGTGCATGAAGCAAGCCAGACGGCTCATCAGAAACGATTTTTATTTGTGTAATATTAGCCATATGTGCGATGCCAGTAATTAAACGATCAGGAATTTCAATTCCTTTTTCATCATCTAATGGGCCGGTCACAATTNTACCAATTTGATTCGATTTATTCGAGCGCACTCGAATTGGAACTTTCGCTTGCATGGCAATTTCAACTGCTCGTGGATGGACGACTTTAGCTCCTTGATAGGCTAAATTACAAATATCAGTATAACTAGCCACCTCTAATGTCCGAGCATCTTTTACCATCCTAGGATCAGCAGTCATAATCCCATTCACATCGGTAAAAATATCAATGAACTTTGCGTTTAGCGCTGCCCCTAAAGCAGCCGCTGATGTGTCGCTGCCTCCACGACCCAATGTTGTTGTTTCATGATTAGGTGTTTGCCCTTGGAAGCCGGCTACAACGACGACATCATTAACGAGTAACTCAGCCTTTAATCGGTCTGTCTCCATCGATTTGATCTTCGCCGATGTGAAATCATCCGTTGTAACAAATCCAGCCTGGGCGCCTGTTAAAGCAGTTGCTGTAATTGCATGTTGTTTAAGCTCATTAGATAAAACGATCGCTGAAATAATTTCCCCACATGACATGAGTAAATCTTGTTCACGCTTTGATTGTTTACCATTTGGATAATTAATCAGCGCTAAAAGAGCGTCCGTTGCATACGGATCTGGTGCGCGTCCAATCGCTGAGACAACGACGACGACTTTATAACCTTCTCGTAATGATGCTTGAATGTGCTTAATTGCATACTCACGAGATCCCACATCTTTTAACGATGTCCCTCCAAATTTTTGTACTAAAATATCCATCATTTCACCCCAAGATTAGAGCCAATTATTTTTAACGAGTGATTCAGCGATTTGGACTGAATTCCAAGCAGCTCCTTTTAACAAGTTATCTGAAACAACCCATAAATGTATGCCTAATGGATTATCTAAATCTTTTCTCACACGACCAACAAATACGTCTGTTTGACCTGCCGCATCTAATGGTGTCGGATATTCTTGTGTCTCAATATTATCTTTTAACACGATTCCTGGTGCACTGTTTAAGACATCGTGAATATCTTTTACTGAAACATCTTTTTCAACCTCGAGATAGACACTTTCAGCATGTGAAGTGAAAAATGGTAGACGTACACACGTTGCTGCTACTGATAGATCATCACGATTCATAATTTTTTTCGTCTCATTGATCATTTTCATTTCCTCAAATGTGTAGCCATTCTCCTGAAAGAGATCAATTTGTGGTAATGCATTAAAAGCAATTGGATAATGGTTTGGCTCGCTTTTTACAGGGAGCAACTTAGCATCGACATCTTCTCCATTTAAAAAAGCTTGGGCTTG
>JGI24707J26582_10002805_pt1 | contig 12894 bp, 14 predicted proteins | sample BioPla1DNA1_FD_26582 | JGI IMG/M metagenome (IMG submission 26582) | reverse complement strand
ATTTTATCGGAGTCCATAAGGGCCATTTTATCACAAACCTGTAAAGCTAGGTCTAAATCATGTGTGGAGAAAAGTATAGTCTTTTGCATTTCTTGCGTTAATCTGTGAAGCAGTTGCATCAATTCTATTTTACTAGGGTAGTCAAGAAAAGAAGTCGGCTCATCCAGTATAATAATGGGAGTTTGTTGCGCTAATGCCTTCGCAATCATCACTTTTTGTTTTTCCCCATCACTTAGGGTATCAAACTTTCTATGAGTCAATTTCTCAACTCCTACCATTTTAACTGCTTCCGAAATAATTAGCTCATCATCTTTAGACCAAGTACCCCAGTAGTTTGTATAAGGACTTCGCCCCATACCTATCATTTCTTTAACTGTAATGTTATAAATGGTAGGACGTTCAGTTAATACCACGCTAAGCATAGTGGCTAATTGATTTTTTTTAATCTCATTAAGATTTTGATTATAGAGATAGATGTCTCCTTTGTGTTTTAATTGTAGTTTACTAATGGTTCTTAAAAGTGTTGATTTACCTATACCATTGGGACCAATTAAAGAAGTCAGTTCACCAGCATAAAAAGAGGCATTTATATTTTGTGCTACTTTGGTGTATTGCTTTTTATTAGTATAACCAATGGTTAATGAATCTATTTTTATGGCAGGGGTTATCATGTTTTAATAAAAAATAATTAGAGGTTTTCCACTTTTAATTTATCAAGATTATAGTATTTTAGTTGTGAAAGAGATAAATAAAATAATATTAGAGCAAATATACCAACAAATGGGGATTGTATGCTATCAAAATTTGTTGTTTCTTTGACTTAATAAGAATAATAAAGAATATGAGTAAAATTGCAAAATATGTTGCTAGCAATCGGATGATTGATCTCATTGGAGATAATTATTTTTTTCTACATGTGATGAATCGCTTTGGACTNTCTCTAGGTTTTGGNAGTAAAACAGTAGAAGAAGTTTGTAATGAGAATAAAGTAGATTGCAATACTTTTTTAACTGTAATCAATTTTATTGGAGAAGGCTCTTGTCGTATAGATGAAACTGTTGAACTCTCCATTGGTACATTAGTAGAGTATTTGAAAAATTCACACTCTTACTTTCTAGATTTTGCATTGCCAGGCATCAGAAAAAAGCTAGTAGAGGCTACTTCTGGNGATGAAAAAAATGAAATNGATTTTCTTATTATTCAGTTTTTTGATAATTATATGCAAGAAGTAAATAAGCATATGACCTATGAAGATGAAACTGTTTTTAAATACGTTGAGGGTTTACTCAAGGGAGATATATTAGATGATTATACGATATCTACATATTCTAAGCATCATGATTTAGTTAGTGAACGATTAACGGAATTGAAAAATATCATCTTAAAATATCGTACTTCGAAAAGTAATAATAGCTTGATGTTTTCTACTTTGTTTGACATTTATAGTTGTGAGGCAGAATTAGAAGCACATTGTAAGGTGGAGGACTATATATTTACTCCTGCAATTTTAGAGTTAGAGAAAAAAATAAGAGAGAATGAAAAATAAACAGACACTACATGTTGCAATAGCAGAGAGTTCTGTAATTATTCGAGGTGGATTGTCTAGTGCTCTTAAACAATTACCTAATATTAATATGCAAATTGTTGAATTAGCTACGCCGCAATCTCTAAAAGTGTGTATTGACACGCAGTCGTTAGATATTCTTTTTATCAATCCTCATTTTGATGCTTATTTTGACATTGCCTTGTTTAAGGAGAAGTACAAAGAGAAACAGATTCATGTAGTTGCATTACTCAGCTCGTTTATTGATAATAGCATTGTAAATAAGTACGATGAAACAATATCTATATATGATGATTTGAATCAGCTAACAAACACCATTGATAAGTTGAAAAAGGTCTTACCTGATGAGGAGTTAGATGACTCATTAAGTGATAGAGAGAAAGAAGTCTTAATTTGTATTGTTCGGGGCATGACGAATAAAGAAATAGCGGATTTTTTAATTATCTCTATTCACACCGTAATTACCCACAGGAAAAACATTACTAGTAAACTACAAATACATAGTGTGTCGGGACTGACTATTTATGCTATAGTGAATAAGTTAATATCATTAGATGAGCTAGAAAACTTTGAGTNAGTTATTCAGCTCTTAAGTNCTATAATNAAATGGTTATTCTAGTTTTAGTTTGAAATAGAATAGGTAGNAGTGCTATAAGAAAGAGAGGCTAATACTAAATTAACCTCTCTCTCGTTTATTTATGTAGTTTCAAAAGGTTATTTAGCAGGAGTAAGGCGAACTAGAAAGTTAAAATAGTCGCCAATAACAACAGGTTCAGCAATGAAACCATGGTGAATAGCAGCACCTTCTAGCGTCTGAAAATCTAAGTAGAGCCAAGTATATGGGTCGCCTTTAATATCACCATATTGCAATGTAAACTCGACTTCACCAAAATAATGATCATCTTCTTCTGTAAATATTAAACTACCATCCTCTTGTTGATACAGATAGCTTAAGTCACTAGAGTCCATTAAAATACACCCACTAGGTGTAAGTAATTCTCTTGCCCTATTAAAAAAATGAGGAATATTAGTTAAGTTCTCAATGATACCCGATCCGTTCATTAACATTAAAATAGTCTCGTATTTTCCTTGAAATGAGGTATCAAAAAAATTAACTTGTTTGACAGATTCAATTCCTTGTTCTTTCATGACACCTACAGATAATTCAGATATATCGATAGCCTCTACGCTTTTATGTCCCATTTTGTGTAGAGCCAACGTGTGACATCCACTACCAGCTCCAACATCAAGAATGTTTCCTTTGGCCAATTTTAATGCTTCTTGCTCAATTGATGGCATCTCTTCGAATGTTCTAAAAAGAAGATCAATGGGAAACTCATCCTCCTCAAATTGAGGAGAGAAAATACGTAAGGTTTCAGTTCTTCTATTATGATAGAAATCCACAATAGCATGGCCCATAGGGTCTTTTTCTGGAGAGAGAATTGTTTTGTTCATAAGCAGTAAAAACCCTTTACTCTGCTGTAAAGTAGAGTAAAGGGCAGTTATTATATAGGTTGATCACTCTAATAATTAAAATCTATTTACGTAATGGTAAAATTTCAATCCAATAATTGTCTGGGTCAGTAATAAAATAAAGTCCCATATCATGATTTTCATAGCATATACAATCCATTTCACGATGATACTCTCTTGTTTTATCATAATCTCCAGGAACTCTCAGACATAAATGAAATTCATTTTCACCTAAGTCGTAGGGTTGAGGATGGTCTCTTAACCAAGTTAACTCTAAAAAGAATCCTGTAGTATCATCTGTAAGATAGACTAAGATAAAAGAGCCATCTTCTGCTTCTTTACGATGATGTTCTTTTAATCCTAATGCCTTATCATAGAACTCTATACTTTTATCTAAATCAGTAACATTAATATTAAAATGATCAAAACGAGCTTTAATTGGTTGTGTCATGTTTTGTTGCTTTTATAAATTAATAAAATACAGATAAACTCTTATTTTATCCACACGTTGGTAATTTCACCAATATACATTTTGTGTAATTGTTTACCAATCCATTCTTCTTTTAAGTCATCATCAATAAGAGCTTCTGGAGTTAATGTTTGTGAAACCATTTTCTTACACTCAATAATTAACCAAGCTTCAGCAAATGCTTTAGCTCCATTAGGAGTTGTTATGGGGGTTAATCCTGTGGCTTCTACCTTGTTTGTGTCTTTTCCTGTGTTACTTCCACAATATTTAAGTTGTTCACGATAGGCTTCTGTATAAAAAGATAGGGTATAATAATCACCACGTTCCATTAATTGATAAGTAAAGCGAGTAGGGTAGATAAAACTAGTGGTTGTTGGTTTTTCATATAGTCTACCAAGTCCTCCCCAGCTAGCTGTCATCATATTAAATTCCTTATCATCTCCGGCAGTAACTAACATCCAATCAACTTCTAAAAGCTTAATGATATTTCCTGGTATTTTTTGTGGATCAATAGAAGAGAACCCAGCTAATTCATTTGATGATGTTTTTATAGAGGGTTGCACTGCTACAACTGGAACAGTAGGAGTAGTAGCTGTTTGTACTTTAGCTTCTGTTACAGGATTTTGTGTTACCACTTGAGTTGTAGGTAAAACCGCCGAGGTCTTTACAGCTGCTTTGGGGGCTTGTCCTAAAGCTGTAGCTGCGTCCTCAAAGAATTTCTGCATGTAATCAATGGTATGTCTTCGGAACTTCGAAACTCGCTTAACTAATTTTGTTTTATCTTTATTTAAAGCCTGTTCGTCAGTAATCCATTCTTCAGCATCATGAGATTCGTCTTCATACTCAAATTTAAGTCGATCAACCGTGATACTGCACTTTTCGTCAGCACATTGAGCTACAACATAGTATTCTAATAAGGAACGATCTAGAGAAATGAAGTTTGAGTGAAATACAAGGTAGTCTTGTCCTATACCTGCAATATCTCCTTTTTCTTCGTCAGTGTATAATACTCTACTATGTCCTTCAGCAGCTTCAAAGTGATTTTCTAACCAAGTCTTAATCCGATCATAGATGTCTTTTTTATTCACCCCTTGAACAGTGAAGTCTCTAGTATAAGTAACTTTACCATCAATAACAGGTACAGCTCCTTCAAGGTATTTTATGTCATCAGCTTTAGTGCTGATAGAGAAAGCTGTTGCTAATATGAACAGCATGAGATACTTTAATGGTTTCATATTTATGTTTTATTAGATTTCAAATTGTTGTCCAATGTGGGTTATTTTAAGAAATTCAGTTCCGTGTTGTTTTGCTACTTTTTCAAATGCATTAGCTGCATCATATTGTCTTCCAAAGTGCATAGGGGCGAATTTCTTTACATCAATGGCTTCTATAAATTGTTTAGCACCTCGATCGTAGTCGCTACCCATTCTATTATCAACAGGAAACATAGCTAAGTCAATAACTGATATATCTTTCTGGAGTATAGCAAGTTCTTTTAAATAGTTGTTTTCTGCTTCTTTACTCTCTTCTGGATTTGCTTCGTCACTCCAGTGCCAGTTATTTAAATCTCCAGCATGGAATAGTGTCTTATTTTCAATATTTATTAAAAATGATATACCAGAGTCGGTAGAGCCAAAAGCTTTGATGGTTATAAGATTGTCTTTATAACTATCTCCTTTATCTAGGTAGTTAGCATCGTTAAGATCAGCCAATTGTTCTATAAGAATATCTTTGCCAAAGATGTAAGTTATATTCGGATTCTTGTTTTTCCACTTCAATATTTCAGGGTTAAAATGATCTCCATGAAAATGAGAAGATAGAACATAGATAGGGGTTTCTTTTTTTAGAAGGTAGTCTTTCACAAAACCTTCTTTGTAAGTCTCTGTTTGAGCATCACGCCAAAAATCTATAATTAAAGTACAGGTTTTACATTCAATAGCGAATGCACTATGGAAGATATAAGTTAATGTCATGAATTAATTTCTTTATTCCTTTTACAATAATACACAAAATAGTAAGTGAGCCAAAAAGAAACCCAATAAAATTAGGGGGCTATTCGATTTATAATCCATTCTCCATCCTTATTGAGCTCATATAAAAAACGATCGTGTAATCTACTAGGTCTTCCTTGCCAAAATTCAAATCGAGAAGGAATAACACCATATCCGCCCCAGAATTCTGGTCGTTCTATGTCTTTACCAATCCATCGAGAAGACTCTTTAATAAAGCTACGAAGTAATTGCATCCGACTCGGAATAGGCTGACTTTGGGGAGATATACGGGCTCCAATTCTACTTCGATAGGGGCGTTGATTGTAATATTCATCCGATGTTTTAGGGTCTAGTTTGTGGGCTATTCCTTCTATGTGAATTTGTCTTTCTAACTCGTGCCACAAAAAAGTTAAAGCTAAGTGTGGATTTTGAGCTAAGTGAGTTCCTTTTCTACTCTTATAATTTGTGTAAAAAACAAGTTCATTATTTTCTACACCTTTCAATAATACCGTACGAGCAGAAGGAGTTCCTTCAGGAGAAACAGTACTGACAAGAACAGCTGTCGGTTCATTAACTTCACCTTCTATTGCTTGTTCTAACCAATCATTAAACAAAGTAAAAGGATTAGAGGGCATTGAATTTCTTGTGAGTGCACCTTTAATGTATTCTTTTCGTATAGATTGTAGATTTGACTTCATTTTGATTTATTTATGAGTGTCGGGTAATTCTACAACATTAACTAGCTTTTTATTTTCACTAAAAGCTTTTATGTTTTGTAATGTTGTGTGCGCAATGTTTCTTAAGGCTTCTTTAGTGAAGAATGCTTGGTGTGAAGTAACTATGACGTTGTTAAATGAGAGAAGTCGGGCTAAAACATCATCATCAATTATGCTTTCTGATTTATCTTGATAGAAATACTCGTTTTCCTCTTCATATACATCTAATCCAGCCCAACCTACTTTCTTGTTTTTCAAGCCATCAATTAAAGCATTAGTATGGATTAATTGACCTCTTCCTGTGTTAATAATCATCACACCATCCTTCATTTTACTGATAGAATAGTCGTTTATTAAGTATTTTGTATCTTCAGTTAAAGGACAATGCAAGGATATAATATCTGAGCTGTGATATAGTTGATCTAGTGATGTATATACCACCCTATTGTCTCTAGCAAAATTATGATCAGGATAGGGGTCATAAGCAAGAATGTTTACTCCAAATCCACGAAGGATTTGAATTAATATTTTAGCTATTTTACCTGTTCCTATAATTCCAGCAGTTTTACCATGCATATCAAATCCAAGCAAACCATTTAATGAAAAGTTGCCATCACGAGTACGCCAAGTTGCTCTAGGAATACGTCGGTTGAGAGCCAACATTAATGCAACAGTATGTTCAGCAACCGCATAAGGAGAGTATGCCGGAACACGGACTACAGTTATTCCATAATCGTGTGCAGCTTTTAGATCTACATTATTATATCCAGCACAGCGTAAAGCTAAAAGTTTAACACCATATTCACTTAAAGATTTGATGATTTGTCGATCTGCTAAGTCGTTGACAAAGATACATACCGCATCAGCATCTTTAGTAAGTACTATATTATTTTGATTTAGATTTCCCGTAAAGAAACGCAAATCATAATTGAACTCTTTATTTTGTTCTTCAAAAGAGTTTATATCGTATGATTGTGCTCCAAAAAAAGCAATTCGTAGTGACATATTAATTTAGTTTTAGTGTTCTTGTGTTTCTAAAGTTAACAAAGATATAGCGTTTTTTGTTCTTTTTATCTAAAAGAATATAGGCTATCATACTCTGTTAGTTTCATTTGAAACTAACAGAGTGTCAATGGATTGTCCTGTAGTTGGTAAGAAGAAGTAAAAAGAACTTGAGTATTATTGCTGTAATATACTTATTTATAATATCTTTGACGCTTGAAATTTTAATTTATGAACACATGAGAAAACTATTATTAAGTGTTGTTTTATTTGCAACTGTTTCATTGTCAACATTTGCAGGTGGATTATTAACTAATACCAATCAGCATATTTTATTTTTAAGAAACATAGCAAGAGGTGCATCAGTAGAGATAGATGCTGCTTATTCAAATCCTGCTGGACTTGCATTTTTACATCGTAATGGATTTCATTTATCTTTAAATGGACAAAGTGCCTTTCAAACACGTACAATTCATTCAACCTTTAAGCCTTTTGTGGGCTTTGGAGGCGAAGAGACTAAAAAGTTTGAGGGTGAAGCTTCTGCTCCTATTGTTCCTAGTCTTTTTGGTGCTTATAAAACCGATAAGTGGGTGTTTTCTGGTCACTTTGCTGTTGGCGGTGGAGGAGGAAAAGCTACCTTCAATGACGGATTGGCTTCTTTTGAATCTCAAATAGCTATGATTCCTCTAATGTTATCCGAAAAATTCCCCAATACCAATCAATATAGTGTGAATAGCTATATGAAAGGTGCTCAGATGATTTATGGTTTACAGTTAGGTGCCACTTATAAAGCAACCGATCATTTTTCAGCTTATGTAGGTGTTAGGGTCAATTATGTAAGCAATAATTATACGGGGTATTTAAGGGATATCAGGGCTAATATTATGGGAGGAGCATTAATTAATGTCAATGAATTTTTTGATGACTTATCTAAATCTCTTCTTTTACAGTCTAATGCTGCTGCAGAAGCAGGTAATTCTGAGTTAGCCACTGCTCTTTTATTAAAATCAAAAGAAGCCAAAGGTACAGCCGATTTAACTGCAGATAAAGAGTTAAATGTAGATCAAACAGGTTGGGGCGCAACTCCTATATTAGGAGTCCATTTCAATTATAATAAGTGGAATGTGGGGGTAAAGTATGAGTTTAATACCAAATTAAACATTGAGAATAAAACGAAAGTAAATAGTACAGGGGTAGCAGGTTACGATCAAGGAATTAATACTCCTCATGATATTCCTAGCTTATTATCTGTTGGAGCCTCTTATCAATTGTTCCCAACATTAAAAGCATCTGTAGGGTATCATCACTTTTTTGACACACATGCTAAAATGGCAAGTGGTAAAGAAGATTATATTAAAAACGGTACAAATGAGTATTTAGGTGGATTAGAATGGGATGCGTTAGACTGGGCACAGTTAAGTGCTGGAATTCAGCGTACTCGTTATAGTGTGAGTGATAATTACCAAAGTGATATTAGTTTTGCGGTAAGTTCTTTTTCTTACGGAGTAGGTGCAGGATTTAAAATCAGTCCTAATATGAAAGTCAATATTGCTTATTTTTGGACTAATTATAATGACTATAACAAGAATGTAGCAAACTATAATGGTACTAACTTACCGGGAACAGATAAGTTTACACGTACTAATAAAGTCTTTGGTATAGGAGCTGATTATACTTTCTAATTGAAATTAGTTTATAATATGTTAAAGACCACGTTATGAGTTAGTCTTGATAATTTTGAGGGAGGGCTAGATTTAATATCTAGCCCTTTTATTGTGTCTTTAATCAGCTAAAATTATTTATTAGTATTATGAATGTAAAATAGCTATTTATAGCTATCCTTGATGTTTGTAACACCTATTAATAAAGGGTAACTCAACGTATCGAAGCGACATGATTTGTAATTTTGATGGTAAACATATTTAGAGAGAAATTTCACCTGTCGAAGTGATATAGTCTATACTATTAATGGTTAATTCCATCAGCTATTCTTGTTTTTTTAATATCCCCTCTGTAACACACTGATTAATAATTTCTTCAGCATACTTCCATAAAGAATCAGAACCGTTTTTTATAATCTTCTTCTTTTCATATACTTTTTGAATAGGGTACATTGTATTCTGCCCAAGTCCCACCACTATTTGATGCATTTTGGAGTAATGGCTCTAATCTATCCATAGCTTTAGCAAATTTAGCATCTACTGTCTTTCCTTCTTCAAACTCCATCCATAAATCAATCAGCTCATCCCGTTGTTTAGTAGGAAGTATGCCAAATATTCTCTTTGCAGCTTCTAATTCATTGGCCGTATTTGTATGATTCTTTTGTGTATCATAAATAAAAGTATCGCCAGCATCTATTTCTACAATGTCATGTATAAGTACCATTTTTATAACTTTAAGCACATCAATAGGCTCGTTGCTATGCTCAGCTAATATAAGAGTCATCATGGCTAGGTGCCAACTATGTTCCGCATCATTTTCACATCTATTGCTATTAATAAGCTTAGTTCGGCGCTGGATATATTTAATCTTATCTATCTCTTTTATGAATTCAATTTGTTTTAGAAGGTCTTCTTTAGCTACTGTCATTGTCTATTTTAAATTAGTTCGTAAAAAAACACACCCAAAGATAGGACTATCTACGGACAAGAAAATACAAATAGATTAAAAAAGTCTAGTCTCTCTTGCCTCTCCATTGATTAATAACTACTTTTATAAAAACCTTAAATAATATATTTTTTTATGAAAGCAATGAACTATTTACTAAGCTTAGTATTAATCACCTTTCTATTCGGAGTTCCCACTTCTAGTTTTGCTCAGAAATCTTGTAAAGTCGATAAAAAATGGGCCAAAACTATAAAAGCCAAAAATAAACGAGCGATAAAGATTTTAGCTATTGGTAATAGTTTCTCTGAAGATGCTATTGAAAATTACCTGTTCGAGATTGGTCAAGCGGAAGGAGTAGATTTAATTATAGGTAATATGTTTATTGGAGGGTGTTCCTTAGAACAACATTGGAACAATATAAAGGATGATCGATCGGCATATGAATACCGTAAGGTAGGTTTAGATGGTAAGCTAATTAGGACTAAGGCTGTGAGCGTGAAGAGTGCATTGCACGATGAGGATTGGGATTTTGTAACAATTCAACAAGTCAGTCACTTTTCAGGGCTTTATGACACCTATGTGGATTTTTTACCCCCTATTTTAGCCTANTTTAAACAAGAGTTAAATATGAAGAAAGCAAATCTAGCATTCCATCAAACCTGGGCTTATGCAAAAGACTCGGGNCATGGGGGATTTGCTAATTATCATAAGAATCAATATGAAATGTATGCAAAGATTGTTAATGCATCAACACAAGCGTCTTATGAAAANGGATTGTATAATATAATACCAGCAGGNACAGCTATTCAAAACGCAAGAACCTCTTATATGGGAGATACATTTTGCAAAGATGGCTTTCATTTGGATGTNAANAAAGGACGATTTACAGCTGCTTGTACGTGGTTTGCTCATTTATTTCAAGTGGATGCACGNGATTTAAAATATACTCCTGATTTTTTAACTCCTTACGAATCTAAAGTATTGAAAACTGCAGTATATGAAGCGGTAAGACAACCTCAACGGATTACTATTTTAACTGATTTCCTAGAAGAGCAAAAATTATTGAGTTTCTCATATTCTAATTTCCCCTCTTTTGTTTGGACCACGATAGCGTCTTAATTTTAGATGACATAATGAAGTTTATATATTACTAAATCAACAGGGGGAGTATTTATAACTCCCCCTGTTGATTTTATTCTTATTTGTATAGTTTTTTTCGATAAGATTGAGCTCTTTTTTTGTTCTTAAAATATTTATAGCTCATTTGTATTGCAAAGAATCCCAAGATAATGGAGCTAACTAAAAGCACAGCACTATGTGCACTAGAAAAAGCTATTTTTGATTGTTGCTGAATTGTGGTACTCANCTCACCGCCTACACTTTCTGCTATTACTAGAGCATCGTTAATTGAATGGGTAATATTGCGTGGAACACTAGCAAGAATTGATTCGTCTAATACCAGATGCTTAGAGAAAACTCCCGATAAAAGTACACCAAAAAAGGTGACACCCAAACCTACGCCCATTTCATAGGATATGGATTCTAATGACCCTGCTGCACCTGCATTTTCATCATCAGCAGCAGACATAATAGAGAAAGATGCAGCTAACATAATAATTCCTAGTCCAAAACCTGCCATCAATAACCAAAAGAGTAGGGGAAGGGTGATAGTAGCAAATCCTAAACGACTCATAGCAAANAATGAGAAAGTGGAAATGAATAACCCTATAATTTTTATAGGAACAATACCAATTACTTTTAAATATCTACNCATTGCTCCAGACAAGGCAAAAGCTAAAAAGAAAGGAGCTATATATAGAGCGGTATGTGTTGGTGTTTGGTGGTGGACTANTTGTAACTCTTGTGATAATAAGAGTTCAAAACCAGAACAAATGGTCATAGGGATAAATGTAAAAAGCATTCCATATTTAACACTTGGACTTTTAAATAAATCCCAATCAATCATGCTATTCGAACTGTTTTTTTGAATTCTGTAAAACAGGTATAATAAGAGTAGTCCAATAACTCCAGCTATAATACCATAAATTAAACCATCGTCCAACTTAGGTATAGTTTTAATGCTATAAACTACAAGGATAATAGAAGCAATAAGAAGCATGGCATATTTAAGAACCCATTTTTTTGTAGGGTCTGTAATACTTTTAGGGAGTGATAACACAAAAGGTATAACTAGCACTAATACAGGAATGTTAATTAAGAATATAGCTCTCCAAGAAAAGTAATCAATAAGTAACCCACCCAATAAAGGACCTATTGCAGCTCCACCATTAGCAAATACCACCCAAATACCTAGTGCTATACCNCGTTGCTTTTCACTTTGAAAAGTTTGTCGTATAATGGCTAATGTAGTAGGCATTATCATCGATCCACCTACGGCTAGTAGAATGCGTGAGAATATTAAATGGATAGGAGCTTGTGAAAACCCTGCAGTTAAAGAGGCTATAATGAAAATAATAACACCCCCTAATAGTAGCTTTTGATGACCTATTTTATCTCCTAATACCCCATAGGAATTAATAAACCAGCCATAAAAAGAGAGTAAATATCTAACATCCAAAGTACTTGATTACCTGTGGCTTTAAGATCAAGAGTTAAAGAAGGTATAGCCATATGTAATACCGTGGCATCAATAACAACAGGTACAAAACAGGTAATTAAAATTCCGAGTATAACCCAAGGATTTTTACACTTAGAAAATCTTTTTGTCATTTTATTTTAGTTCTATATAGTTTATGTCCTATTTTTCTGTCTTTTAGACAAAGAATTGAATGCTGCAAGTTACTATAAAAAGTAAGACGCAAATTTGATAAATGTCAAAAAGGTGTTATTCCTCTGTGTTGGAAACAAATTGTCTTCTGATTCTGCTGAGAGTTTCAGGAGAAATAGCAAGATATGAAGCAATATCACCTAAAGAAATATAATGGTCCCCTTTTTTAGGACAACAAAATTAAACGTATAAATAATTAAAAGTTGTCTTATGGAAAGAAGTTCAAGAAAAAAGTTTAGCTCCTCTTTTAAATCAAAAGTGGCATTAGAAGCTGTTAAGGGGTT
>JGI24707J26582_10002804_pt1 | contig 12898 bp, 11 predicted proteins | sample BioPla1DNA1_FD_26582 | JGI IMG/M metagenome (IMG submission 26582) | reverse complement strand
ATGGCTCATTTACGAGCTTACTACTATAATGGTGGAAATATGTTGGAGTTGGTAAGGAAACAGCGTGAAAAGCTTCCTAAGGCTGCAGGAGCAGAAGAAAACGATATAATAAGTAGTGCCAGAATGTTAAGTGCCGAGAAAAACAAATACTATGAGCTTGGGAAATATACAGAAAGTATAAGCCATAGTGTAAGTACCAGTGTAAAGAAATATGCATGGTTTAATGCCCATATTTGGGGATTGTAAAAAGGAGAATAAAAAGGTATAGTAAAGGTGTAAATTCTATAAACACATCTTTGGTGAACTCCGTCTTTATATTTCCTACAGTAAAGTTACGCAATCCATATCGTATTCAGTTCCTGAATAAACTGACTCTGACTGATATAATAAGAGGAGGATATGGGTGAAGTTCCATTTAGCAATACCAAGGCGAAGGATTGCATTGCCATATCATATGAGGTTGTAAGGCTTAACATATCCTTTACTATATTTCCATAGGAAGCAATCAGTTTAATATGATCCAATTGCCATTTTTGCTGTATGATTGAGTAAACTTGCTTAACCAGAACTGTAAGTTCTTCTTCTGAATCAGCACTTAAGAGAATAATAGAATTTCCATAGTCATCCTTCGCAGTTGTCAGATTATTAGTTAAGCAATAGGATTGACACAGCTGGTTAAGCATAAGACTATATGAAGTATTATCTGACACTGTTTTTTCCTGTAGGAGCAGGTACAAATCATCAATGCAAAGAAGAAGCAAAGTCGAAAACTTACCGGTAAAGGTTAAGTTTTGTTTTTTTATCAAATTATATAACTTTTGAATTAAAGCATTTTCTTTGTTGATAATTGCAGATAATAGAGAAGATTTTAATTCTAAAGGCGTAGCTTCTCTATAAAATGATGGATGCTTGGCGTGTTTGCGAAGCACGTCTTCCTCTAGTTCAAATTTTATTTTAATTAAGGTTTCCTTAATTTGTGCATCATTCAGTGGCTTTAAGAGATAATCAGATACATTGTATTTAATCGCAAGTCGTGCATATTCAAATTCATTATAACCGGATATAATAGCTACCTTTGCCTGTATTCCTGTATCATGGATATGTTTTGCCAAATTTAGTCCATCCATTTCAGGCATCCGAATATCAGTAATAACTAAATCGAAGTGTTGCTTTTGGATTGATTCTACTGCCTCTAATCCGTCACAAGCAATTCCTGTTACTTGGAAATCGGAACATATGGCAGACAGATTTTCGCCTAGATACTTTCTCATTAATGGTTCATCATCAACAATCAGTGTATGATACATACAGCCCTCCATTCTCTTATGTTAACGGTAATTTTAATTGAACATGGGTTCCTTCCGATACAGAAGAATATAATTTTATCCCATAAGCATCTCCGAATTTCAGCTTAATTCGCTTGTTCACATTAATTAAACCTATACTCTCTGTAATTTGGTCATCTATCTTAGAGCTTTCATATAATGATATATTTTTTAATAATTCTGTGTTTAACATATCTAATTTGTCTGTTTCAATACCTATGCCATTATCAATTATATTTAGATATAGAAAATCCTTATCCTGCGAACTATTAATTAGTATTTTGGATTTTCCACGTTTTACTTCACATCCATGTATAATAGCATTCTCTACTAATGGTTGAAGAGTGAGTGCTGGGATTAAATAATCGTAATATTCTGTAGAAACATTAATTTCGTAGGCTAGATTATTGCTATACCTAGCTTTTAATATACTCAAATAGGAATCGATAATATCTAATTCAGACTTTAAGGTAATAATTTTATCTGAATTCATAATACCACGAAGAAAATAGGATAACTTTTCTATGCTCTGGATCGCCTCATCTGTTTGTTTGCACTTTATTAATAAACTAATAGTATTTAATGTGTTATATAGGAAATGCGGTTTAATCTGTGCACATAGATTGTTGTACTGTGCCTCCTTTTGTAAATATTTCATTTCATAGACTTCTTTTATTAATTGAGTATTTTTATTTAGTGTTTCTTGGATTCTCCGAACCATTTTATTAAATGATTTTGCCAGATATCCGATCTCATCCTGATTTTTCACCTCAACTTGTACGGATAAATATCCATTTTGAACTTGTTTCATAGAATGAACAATTGCAAAAAGTGGCTTAAAAAAGTTTTGTATAAATACAAGTAGAAATAAAATGCCTAATAATGTTCCCAACAAAGCAAGGATAATTGTCGTGTTCCGAATTACCATGGAATCTTTATTTAACTCTCGGTAGGAATTAATTATTCGCCTTAGGTAGTGCGCCATTACTTAACTTTGTTGGTTTATTGTATGCGCTACTAATGAATAGCAAGTTTAAAGGAAAGGGTATTGCAAGGATGATTATATACCTTCCAGCAATTATCAGTCCATTAATAATGGGATATATTTGGTATCTGTTGTTACAACCAGGAAGGGGCTTCATTTTCCATATGCTTGATCGGGTGGGAAAGAGCTCGTGGTTTGGTAACTGGCTTGGAAGTTATACAACATCAATGCTAGTATTAATCCTTGTAAATGTATGGCAGTATGCGGGCATGACTATGGTGATCTACCTAGCTGGATTGCAGGCAATACCAGAAGAATTATATGAAGCAGCCAAGGTGGATGGTGCTTCTTTTTCAAAGCGTTTGTTCTATATTACTTTACCTATGTTAATTCCAGCGATTCGGATTAATGTGGTTACCAATATAATTGGATCACTGTCGGTATTTGATATCGTAATGTCACTAACTGGTGGTGGGCCTGGTTACGCTACTGAGACTTTAAGTATCTATATAATGAGGATGTGCTATGGAAGTAAAACTGGATATTCTACTGCGGTAGCGATTATTATGTTCTTTATCATTCTCATTCCTGTTCTAATCTCGATGTGGCTGACAAGAACAAAAACAACAGACTAGATAAGGAGGACTACATTGAGTAAAGTATTAAAAATTATTCGGCATGCCTGTATTCTATTTATATGCCTGCTTTGTTTGTTTCCCTTTGTAATATTATTAATATTATCATTAAACACTCCACAAAGAGTTTTCTATGAGGGGAATATGTTTGTTCCAGACTTTTATTTTAAGAATTATATTGAAGGTTGGATCAAATCGAACATTGGAAATGCAATGGTTAATTCTGCGATAATTACAATTATGGCAATAGCTGTTATCATCGTTTTATCGTCAATGGCTGCCTATTCCATAGCAAGGTTTCAATACAGATTCAATAAGCTGATTTTCGCAATTTTATTATGCTGTATGATGATACCAGGAATTATTAATACTGTACCACTATATACCCTGATGATTGATATTGGCGCAATCAACAGCCTTTGGGGAATGGCGCTGGTATGTGCAACGAATGCATTGCCACAAGGCGTTTTTGTATTTAGTGGCTTTATTAAATCTATACCGAAAGAGATTGAAGAATCTGCAATTATTGATGGCTGCTCCTATTTTTCTTCCTTCTGGCGAATTGTTTTTCCTCTATTAAAACCATCAATATCAGCAATTGTTATATTAAATGGCTTCGGGATCTGGAATAACTATTCTCAAGCTGTATTCTTTCTACAAGATAGTAGTAAACATAATGTACCTCAGGCTCTTTCTGTATATTTTCAACAATTTGCAGGAGCTAAGTGGAATTTGATGGCAGCAACTGCAGTAATAGCAATAATACCAGTTATTACAGCATTTTTATTTTTTCAAAAAAATCTAATAAATGGCCTTACCGATGGTGCATTAAAAGGTTAGTCTTTATATTTTAAAAGAAATGGTATTTATTAATTTGTCACATTTATATACTAATAAAATTAAAAATAGAAAGGGTATTTATATGAGAATTGATTTATATCCAGAAAAAGCACAATATCTAACAAATGAAATTATAAAACTAATGATTGAGTTTGATACTCCACCTACAACTGAGTATCAGGCTGATCTATATATCACTCATTTGCAAGATATGATACATAAACAGAGGGTATCCTTAACAGATCAATTATGTGAGATCCAATTACCAGGAATAAATACGGATTTTGGAGGCTATGGTGTGGAGCTTCTAGTCTATCAAAATGGTCAGTTAGTAGATTGTTGCTATACCGCATTTGATGTGGTATCAGAATGTAGCAAAGCCATACGATATGGGTTTTTAAGTGATTACAGTACCGATGATGGATTAGATTTTAGAGATGTCAGTAATCTAAGAAAGTTTCATATCAACTATGTGCAATATTATGATTGGTCCTATCGTCATGATAATCTAGTATCTCAAAAAACGATTTATAATGATATGATGGGCAGAAAAGTCGATCTTCAGACTGTGAAGAATAAGATTAAGCAATGTAAAGAATATGGGATGAAATCAATTGGTTATGGAGCAATATACGCCGCTTCTCGTGAGTTTTATGAAAAGAATAAGGAATGGGCCTTCTATACTAGTACGGGTGATCCATTTGTATTTATTGATATTTTTTATATCATGAATATAGCCAAAAATAGCCCATGGAGAAACCATATTATTGAGGAATATGCAAAAGCAATAGAAATGGTTGGCTTCGATGGAATTCATATGGATACTTACGGCTTTCCAAAGAGTGCATACTCTTATAACAAGGAAAAGTTAGTTAAACTAGAGGATGAATTTTATTCATTAATTGAAGATGCAAAAGAAAGATTAAATAGGATTACAATGGACAATCATCTTATATTTAACAATGTAGGTAATTGGCCAGTAAATACAGTTGCTTGTGCGCCACAGGATGCAATCTATATTGAAGTGTGGGACCCAAACAATCGATATGATCATATTCAACAGATTATTAAGGATGCAAGAAGAGAATGTAAAGATACAAAGCCAGTCATACTAGCTGCCTATCTGAAACCATTTATGGAGGAAACACAAGAGCGATCAGCCTATGCAGCATTCTTTCTTACAGCTGTTATTGTTACAAACGGCGGATATCACTTACTCCTTGGAGAGGAAAATGCTGTATTAACACAGGGCTATTATGTTGACCACTCTTTTATGACGGCTTCCACAAGTGAAAAAATGCGTTGTTATTATGACTTTATTGTTCAATATATGGAACTATTCTATGATTCTGAATTAATCGATGTTAGCTTAACTCATATGGGTTGGGATAATATGGAGTACAAATGCCTTAATGAAGGTTGGAGTGTAACAGGAGAAGAAGATCGATTATGGATAACCCTAAGGGAAAAGAACAACCGTAAATTAATCAGTCTGATTAACCTAAGTGGTAATGATAACTTCTGGAACCAAGGCAAAAATAAGCCACCAGTAACTGAAAATCTGGAGATGCAAGTATTGGTAGAAAAAACAGTAAAGGGTGTTTACTTTATTTCTCCAGATAAGGATCATGGAAAAGTACAGGAATTAGCTTATGAACGTAAGAAGACAGATAGAGGCTGGATAATAACCTTTGTTGTGCCACAGATAGAGATATGGAGCAATGTCTGGATTGATTTGATTGACTAAATGAATTGATTGTTTTTAAAAGGAGGCTATAAGTAATAGACATGGCGAATAAACAAGATAAATGGTGGAAGAATGCGGTTGTGTACCAGATCTATCCGAAAAGCTTTCAGGATAGCAATGGCGATGGTATTGGAATGTATTTAATTAATTAGATAAGATAGAAATACTATATCTTGTTATTTGCGTAAATAGTGTTTATCTATTTATAATTTTTGATGCTTAATAATCAAAGAAAAAGGGTGAAATCATCCTTCTCATATAATAAGTTTATTTGAGAGTATGATTTCACCCTTTGATGCTACAATTAATGTTTTATTATCTTCCAAATTCGGACAATTGTAATCCTTCATTACGCTCCAAAGCAGTCTTTATGCTCCATTGATGAACAAAGAGTAGCAGTGGATTTCCTTTCATGTCTTTTACCTTCTTCGTATCAGAAGAAACACTTAATTGTTTTACATCGATATCTTTATTCTCAATCCAACGGATGTATTCGTAAGGTAAAGGCTCTAAGCGGATATCTGCACCATATTCATTCTCAAGACGGAATTTTAGAACATCAAATTGCAGGGTACCAACAACGCCTACTATAATTTCTTCCATTCCTGTATTAAATTCCTGAAATATCTGTATAGCACCCTCCTGTGCTATCTGAGTAACCCCTTTTAGGAATTGCTTTCTCTTCATAGTATCCACTTGGCGTACCCTAGCAAAATGTTCTGGTGAGAAAGTTGGTATACCCTCATAGGTGAACTTTTTATCCTTTGTACATATGGTATCACCAATGGAGAATATGCCGGGATCGAAGACACCAATAATATCTCCAGCATAGGCTTCCTCGACCATTTTCCTATCATCTGCCATTAATTGTTGTGGCTGGGATAAACGGAGGCTTTTGTTCCCCTGCATATGGAATACTTCCATTCCTGCTGAGAATTTACCTGAACAAATCCGCATAAATGCGATACGATCACGATGCGCTTTGTTCATATTTGCTTGGATTTTGAATACAAAAGCAGAGAAATTATTTGTCATAGGATCAACTTTCCCAATAGAGGAATTTCTAGGCAATGGTGGAGATGTCATTGTAAGAAAGTGTTTTAAAAATGTCTCGACACCAAAGTTTGTTAATGCGGATCCAAAGAATACCGGAGTAAGCTCGCCCTTTAGTACCAAGTCAATATCAAATTCACTACCAGCACCATCAAGTAGCTCGATTTCGTCTGATAGAATATCATGGTTTTCTTTCCCGATTAATGTATCAAGTGCTGGATCCCCAAGATCTGCTTCCACAGAATTAAGTTCTTTTTGGCCATTGTGTGAAGCGTAAAAACGCAAGATTTTTTTTGTGTCTCTATCATAAACACCTTTAAAATTTTTACCAGAACCGATTGGCCAATTAATGGGGTAGGTGTCAATACCCAATACCTCTTCAATCTCGTCTAATAATTCAAAGGTGTCCTTTGCTTCTCGGTCTAGCTTATTAATAAATGTGAAAATAGGAATATTACGCATAACACAAACTTTGAATAATTTCTTCGTCTGCGCCTCTACACCTTTGGAAGCATCAATTACCATGACAGCAGAATCGGCAGCCATTAAAGTACGGTAGGTATCTTCAGAGAAATCTTGATGTCCAGGTGTGTCTAATATATTTATACAATATCCATCATAGTTAAATTGCATAACGGATGATGTTACCGATATACCACGTTGTTTCTCAATTTCCATCCAATCCGAAAGGGCATGTTTTGCTGATTTTCTTCCTTTCACGGAACCTGCAAGATTAATCGCTCCACCATATAGAAGAAATTTTTCTGTAAGGGTTGTTTTACCAGCATCCGGATGGGAAATAATCGCAAATGTTCTTCTTTTTCTAATTTCCTTTAAATAATCAGTCAAAATAAATCCTCCATGATAAGCAGATTAGTGCAATATAAATCCTAATCTGCGTAATTATTGATATAATATCCACGGAAAGCGAATTATCACATTCGAGCTATATTCTTTCTTAAGCTTATTTAAATTAGACGATAGCTTGGATGGGTAAAACACAGCGTGACCAACAAAGCCCTAGGCTTTAGAGGTCAAATCCGCAGAATTATATAATATATCGAATATTAGGTTTTTGTCAAGAAAACAATCGTTAATATAAAATAGATTTAACGATATCGTATAAGGGTATTCAAGAAAGGTTATTCTATAGATAAAGTGTTATGTATAGGAGGATTAACAAGAATGAACAAGAGGAAATATATCTGTCCTATTTGTGATAGCAATGAATTGATTTTGAAGCATGAGGCAAGTTATGTTTATTCTTATATAATAGATTCGGATGCCCCTGGGCTTAAAAACGATGAGTTGTTTTTATCCTACCTCTATGATCGTAGGGAGCAAACGGAATCTAGAGAATATATTGAATGTAGTCATTGTGGTACTCATTTTCCCCCTACCTTTCTTAATGGAGTTCTCAATAGTGAAAAAGAGAGTGCTCCAACTAAGGTAGAAGAATATACAAGATTTCATTAAAAAGAGGGCTGTTGCAATAATAAATATCATCAGCGTATTCATAAAACCACAATGTTTATCACATGATAGCTTTTTGAAAATAGCATATGATTTTTATCCAACGTAGACACGCTCTCGCTCGATTGTCGCACATAGGGATTAAAAATCATATGCTATTCTTTTAGGCTTTGATGTGATAAACATCACTAACAAGAATGGCGCTGAACAAATTAATGAGACAGCCCTTTGGTTTTTATAACTTTCTTTCGGCTATGAGATGGTACAATTCTCTATCTTCTTTGGAAAGACGGTTGCTCAAAGCTTTCAATATCTGATCGGCCTCTATTAGAAAGTTATCTATATCGTTTTTTATTTTAAAACTTGTATTATAAGAATTTTTAAATTCTGTATATTCTGTTGCTAGATTACCCATTTCAGCAATATATTGTTTGGTTAGATCACGAATTGCCTCGTCAGAACATTTTAGTAGGTCTGGATATAAGAATTTATCCTCCTCTAATAAATGAATTCTTAATAAACCGGCTAATCTACTGATGTGTAGCGCCGCTTCAGCAGTATCAATATCAGCACGGCCTTTTTTTATTTCATTAACAATGTATTTAATTTCTTTATTTATATTAACATGTTGACGGTTAAGATTATCTAAATTAATCATTGCTACCTCCAGTTTATATAGATTTTGTCTCTTGTCATAATCCTCATAAAGAGTAGTAAGAATACATTTCTATTATAGCGATAACTAGCAATTCTCGACGTAGCTATGGCAACATTTGTTAATGTTATAATTAACATTCTTACGAAAAACAAATAGGATATTTGTGAGACATTAGACCTGGATTTACAAATATCTTAGCGCTGATTAATTTAAAAATGAAAAACTGTGATCATTTTAGTTGTAATTTGCTTGATGGATATAATCATCCATCGTTATATTAAAAAGATGAGTGTGGGTTAACTCCTTCTCAAAGTGAAAGCCGGTTTTTTCAAAGGCCTTGATTGATCTAGTATTTCTCGGATCTATTTTAGCAATAACCCTAGGAACTCTCCATTCAAAAAATGCTTGATTTAAACCTTGGAAGATTGCTTTTGTACCAAAACCATAACCCCACTTTTTTCTATCACCGATGACAACAACAATTTCAGCTTCATTTCCTTTACGGATAAGTTTTATAAAACCTATAGGATGGTTGTCTTCCGTACATACAACAAAGAAACTACCTCCACGATTAAATAAATGTGTCATAATATACATATTTACTCGACTGATTGCCTGATGTATTTCCTGTGATATATTCGATAGCTCATTTAGATATTTGGTGACCTCACGGTCTTCCATCCAGTTCATAATGGCTAATGCATCATTGCGCGTGACCTCTTGTCTTAAGCTTACTTCTAGTGTTTTCATTATGTCTACTCCTTCTATGATAACAAGCCTTTCATAGGTTTATAAATAAGTGTTCGCTATGACGGTTCTTTTCCTTACTTTAAAAATCCAAGGAATATTATAAAGGCTTTAAAACTTTAATGTCAATGTGATAAAATGACAAATTTCAGCAGAAAGTTACTTTGAGCATTGGTATGATGGTGTTGCCAATTTCTTGCAAGGGAAAACGATAGATAGAGGAAGGATAGATAAATGAAGCAATTGGCTTACAGATTCGTTAATTATATTATAACAATAAAAAACTCGTAATTTGTTTAGTTGCAAGCTTTTTTGGGTGATACTATAATATATATAAAATACTATTGAAAATTTTTCTAAAAAACTGTATAAAGTAATTAACATAATAATAATTTATTCTAAGAAGGAATATTTATAAGAGGTGTTCCAATGCAAATTACAGATAATAAAAAAATATTATTAATAATAAACCCGATTGCAGGGAAGCTAAGTACAAAGTCAAATCGCTTCAAGGTCGCTAATCTATTTATACAAAATGGCTATGAAGTGGATCTTAGAACCACAAAAGCGAAGGGGCATGCGACAAAACTGGTAATGGACCATGCTTTAGAGAATGATATTGTTGTTTGTAGTGGTGGTGATGGTACGCTTAATGAAGTAATATCTGGTGTTATGCAACTTGGTGTATCCATTCCAGTAGGCTACATTCCATCAGGTACTACCAATGATTTTGCTACTAGCCTAAACCTATCTAATCGGGTAGAGACGGCAGCACAAGCAATTATGATGGAGCAGAAGAAAACATTAGATATTGGCTGCTTCAATGATAAACGTTTCTTTAATTATATCGCGTCTTTTGGAGCATTTACAGGAAGTTCCTATTCCACTCCACAATCCCATAAGAATGTTATTGGACATTTGGCTTATATCTTGGAAGGGGTAAAGGATATTCCAAGCATTCATCCTTATCATGTTAAAGTTGAAGCTAATGGCGAGGTATACGAGGATGAGTATATCTTCGGGGCGGTAAGTAACTCTTTCTCCATTGGTGGGATTGTAAAATTGGATGCCTTAAATGTTGATCTTAATGATGGCCTTCTAGAATTGATTCTTATTAAAAGACCGAAAACTCCTATGGATTTGCATAAAATTATCCTCTTCTTATCCAAGAAAGATTATAATAACGACATGATAGTTTTTCTAAAAACAGCTGAGGCTAAATTTACAATGAAAGAGCCCACTTCATGGACGATTGATGGAGAATATGAACCTGGTGGTACTTCTGCTAAGATTAAGATAATACCAAATGCAATTACCTTATTGGTTTAGTATCTTTGTTTGACATGGACTATTGATAATGGTACAATAATTTGAAAGAATTACCAAATAAAAGATACTAAATAAAGGGGATGCGAAGATGAAAGAGGGGGACAAGGATAGCTTAGCAAATACCGATACAACAGAAAGAATCATGGAAAGTGAAAATATAGAAGCCGAGGATGATGAGAGTAGAATAGATAGCATCGATGCGGCTTCTATAAATGATATAGATATAGATGATATTTCAATCGATATGGATGCTTTTGATGGCTATGATGAAGAGTTGAACTGGGATTCTTTTAATCAGATATTAAAGCAACAAGTGAATGACGAGTTGTCCGCGCATAAGGAGGACGGTGGTAATACGGCTAGGAAAATGAATATTTTAAAAAGAGCATTCATAATATCGGGCATTGCCTTGGCAGTAATGCTCCTTTTTGGAATCTTTTTGATTGGGACAAGGCCTGGTCGAAGGATTATCTACCGACTTGCGGGAAATATGATCCACGATAATGTAGATACGGTAAATAATAACAATGGCGTAGACGGTGAAACTGCAATTGTATGGGGAATGCAGGCAGATATCGACAAGAAAGAGGGTACTGATGAAGAGGGTAAAGATAAGTTTTCTAACTTAGAAAATGAAATCCCTAGCAAGGTTATTATTCCGCGCCAGGAGGAATATGTTAGTAATTTTCTGATATTTGGTATTGAAGAAATACAAGGGGCAAAGAATACCGATGCGATTATGATTGCCTCGATTAATACGCAGGATGATACGATTAAGTTAACCTCATTGCTTCGGGACACTTTAGTTGATATACCGGGTATTGGTCCGTGCAAGCTAAATGCTATCTATGCCAAGGGCGGTGCAAGTCAATTGGTAAAGGCGGTTGAGCAAAACTATAGAATTAAAATTGATGGATATGCCTCTATTAATTTTGAAGATTTTGAGGCTGCGATTAATCTTCTTGGCGGAGTTTCCATTGAACTAGGCGAGAAAGAAGCGAGGTACCTTAATAAAACCAATTATATCTCCAATCCTGCCTATCGTAATGTTGTTCCGGGTTGGAATATACTAAATGGTAACCAGGCTCTTGGTTACTGTCGTATACGTAGAGTTCAGACTCTAGGAGGAGCCAATGATGATTATGGAAGAACCCTCCGTCAACGAAGGGTGATAAAGGCAATATTTAATCAATATAAAAAGAGGAATGTTTTTGATTTGTTATCTATAACTAAGAAGTGCCTAGGGTATGTAACTACCAATGTTACTCAATCTCAGATTGAAGCGATGTTAGAGGATGTTATAGAGAATAAGATTACTTCAATGGACACATGTCGAATTCCGGTTAACGGCATGTTTGATGATCCGCTTGAATATAATGGAGTTTCAGCTCCCTTGGTGCTTGAATGGGAAGAGAATATTCAGGAATTGCATAAATTTATCTTCCTAGATGAAGAAAAAGATACTATGGTGACAAATACCACTAATTAATATTTAGTGATAGAAAGAGCGTCAACTACCCTTACGAGAGTAATGACGCTCTTTTCCTATTTATTAAGAGAAATAATTTCTATCTAGGTCTTTTTGCAACTTTAGGTCTTAAGGTATGCCTGGTTCTGATTTGACCTTGGTATAAATTTTCCGATTTTTTACGTAATATTTCCATCTGCCTTTTGGCTATAAATTTCCCCAGTGTCTTATTATTTTCATTTAATTTGCATCCATAGAGATAGGACTCTAGATGTTCAAGATAGTCCTTACGGATAATTATTCCGGTTAAAGTTATATTACGATTGCGATCCTTAAGTTTTAAACGGAAAGTTCGATGAATACTAAGATCATCTTTTGTAATAAATGCAACACCAGTTTCGCTTATATCTTTAACTAACACGTTGATTGTTGTAGTTCCGCTTGCCGTATTAATATATAGAGGCATATCTTCACCAATATACATACGATAGGAATTTCTACGATTGTAGGGCATACCTTCTCCGCTTACCTCTATGGTATGGCAAATATACTCATCATATTTGACTAATTTAACCTTCACATCTTCCCAACAGAATACTTTTCTGTCTATAATATATAAGAAATTTACCTGATAATTT
>JGI24707J26582_10002801_pt1 | contig 12904 bp, 10 predicted proteins | sample BioPla1DNA1_FD_26582 | JGI IMG/M metagenome (IMG submission 26582) | reverse complement strand
GACGTGTCGCTGGATGCGGGTAAAACAGAGCAAACGAGGCGAGGCGGTCTCTCTGAGGAAGCCTATGCTTTACTCCTGCCGTATCTCTATCGCGGAGGACCAATTGCATGTCTATGAGTGATCTTGTCGCTTTGGCGTTGAATCAGACCGTTTCTTGGGAACGAAAAACGGGGATGAATGCTTACGGTGAATCCACGTTTGCAGAACCGAAAGACATCGCTTGTCGCGTGTCGGTTAAAAACCGTCTTGTCCTGAATAAAGAGGGACAGGAGGTAACCAGCACAGCACAAGTGACGACTCTTGAACCAGTCTTGATCGGTGACCGAATCACGATTGGCGAGGATAAGTTCATCGTGATCGACGTGACTGTACCTGTGACTTTCGCGGGCACGGAGCATCGGAGAAAGGTGTTTATCTGACATGGCGAACTGGGCGATTAAATCAAGCGCAGACTACCGGAAGGCTATGCAAAACATGCGGCGGAAATTCAAGGTGCTTGAGGAAGAGATGATCACTTCGTCCGCTAACGCGATCTACGGATGTTTGGGTGATACGCTCAAGAATTCGGTGGAACGCACACCTGTAGAAGAAGGCGCCTTGCGCGAGTCCGGTCATGTGAGCGTCAATGGTGTCCGCTACATGGAAGGCAAAAAAGATGGCACTGTGTCGGAAACCACAACTTATGACCCTACTCCGGATGCGACCGAAGTTGAGTTTGAGATCGGTTATACAGTCGAAGGTGGAGGAACGGGTCGCGAGGGAGATGTCAATCAGTATGCCATCGTGCAGCATGAACATACGGAGTTCGTCCATCCTCAAGGCGGCGAGGCGAAATTCCTTGAGAACGCGATCGACGAAGAGCGGCCTAAATGGAAAAAGCGAATTGCGGACGAGATGCGACAAGCGATCCGTGACGTGAAATGAGGTGCTCATGGCGAATTTTTTTGACGACATCAAGACATTCATTGAAGGACAGGGCTACGGCCCTGTTTTTTATGAGTACCTGCCGGAGGCACCTGACCATCTGATCGCTCTCTTCGTGTACAACACTCTCCCGTCCAGTGACGGCTCTTTGACGCGTTCGACGCAGATTCAGGTACGTCATTCGTCCGCTGAGGAAGCGTACAGGATCGCGACCGAGCTGTCTCATCTTCTGGATTCGGGCTCGGAAGAACAAATTATCAACCTGACACCGGACCGCTGGTGTCATTGCGCCCCTAAAAGACGTCCGAAATCATTCGGGCGCGATAACAGGGGCAGAACCACTTACTACTTCGAGGTCTCCATCTGGGGACCTGACGGATTATAACTATCTAAGCAGAAAGGAAAAATTATGGCTAAGAAAAAAGCATTGAAAGGCTTAAGAGAAATTAACCTCTTCCCCATCGTCACCAACACGGTAGAATCGTATTCCGTCGGTGAGCTTTTGCCGCTCCCGGGAGCACAGCAACTCACGAAAGACGACCAGAGAGAAGAATACAACATTCCGGCGGACGACGATGTCTATGACGCCGGATCGGACTATAAGTACACTGACATCGCCATTACCGTCGCTGAGCTTGATCTCGAAACTGAATCAAAGCTTACTGGCGGACTATACGAAAGCGAGACCGGAATTTTTCAGGCTCGCAACATCGACACCGCGCCGGAATATGCGCTCGCTTATGCCGCGATGTTCAAAGGCGGGTACCGTCTCTTCCGTCACCCTGTCGCTAAGCTCATGAGCGTCAAAGTGGATCACAACACCAAGGGTGAGAGCAACGAGATCGCACCTTACATCCTTAATCTTAGGACATTCCATCGAAAAATTGATGGCGTGCATCGTGAGGTCAAGGATACCGAGCTCGGGGAGGGCTTCGGCTGGATTCAAGCCATCGATTCGTTGCCTGTTGTTCCTGGCGGCGGTGAAGGCGGCGGTGAAGGCGGCTAATATACCGCTCGCAAACGAACAGAGGCTGACAGCTGTCTCCACCCGGAGGCAGCTGTTTGTTTTCGACTAAAACAAGGGGTGAATTATGTTTTCTAAGAGAAAGAAAGGTTCAATCGACCTGTCGCTACCCAAGGAAAAAACCGTGCACGGCATCCCCGTGACAAAGGTCCCTGTGGGTAAGTACATTGCGTCCATGCAGGACATCCAAGACCTGCCAATGACGATCATGGAAAAATGCTTCCCGGGGGAGGATTTGCAAACGGTCATTAATCAAGCTAAGGCAGCCGACAGCGGGTTCGTCCTTGACTTGACCGGCAAGCTCATGGTTAATGCTCCTGAGATAATCATTGACCTTGCAAGCCAATATCTGAGCGTTGAGAAAGAAGAACTGTTGGCGCTCTCCCCGACCGAACTGCTTGATGTGCTCGAGGCGTGGTGGGAGCTAAACGATCTATCCGATTTTTTCGGGCGCGTCTGGAAAAAGATCAAGCCGATGCTAGCCAGTCAGTTCCAGACACAGGCTCTTGGCTCCAACGATGGCTAGCGATTGCTGAAACCATAGGAATCAGCAAATCAGAACTGTTACAGGATTATTACTACGATGAATTTCTCGTCGTGTTGGATGAATACAACGAACTGCATAAGTTCGATCAGAAAAAAGAAGACATCGAAGAAGTAGACGCGGGGGATTGGTGAGCACATGGATTATGAAGTTGAAAGATTAGTGTTTGTCGTCCGCTCCGTCGCTGATGGCGTTGACAAGGGGTTCAAGGCTGCAGAACGCGCAGCCAGTGGAATGGCGGATGTGTATGCCAAAGCCGAGAAGACAGAACGGACGTTAGAAAGGGCTCTACAGAAACTTCGCCAAGAACTTGAGCAAGTTCAAAAAGCCGGCCAGAAAGATACCTCTGTTATCGAAGGGAAAATTGCCCGACTTGAGCAGAGCAAAAAGTCGCTGCAATCGTATGTGGAGGGGNAGAAAAAGCGCACCGAGGCAATCCTAGAGGCAGCTCGTGCTGAGGCTGAATCTGCTAAGCAACAGCAAGAGAGTCAGGCTCAGATGCTTGCGGCTATTGCAATCATTGGTGTAATTATCAAGAGCTACAAGACGCTCGTTTCGGTGCTGGATGAGACGACAACAGCATATGCTCAAAACCGCAACGCTATGGTTGGTTTGCGATCCATCGCCGAAGGAACCGGCCAAGACATGGGTTCGATCAATAAGGCCATCGGTGAACTGATTGATGACGGTCTCATTCCTCTCGAGCAAGCTTCCACATCAGTTAAAAATCTTCTCTCACGAGGGTTTGAGGCACAAGAAGCAATAGATATTATTCTCCGACTGAAGGACGCGGCGGCTTTCGGACGGCAGGCTAGCTACTCATTGGCCGACGCGGTCATGACCGCCACCGAGGGCTTGAAGAACGAAAACTCGATCCTAGTCGACAACGCAGGTGTAACAAAGAACGTTTCGAAGATGTGGCAAGACTACGCAAAACAGCGCGGGATCACCACCGAGGCGATGACCTTAGCGCAAAAACGTGAAGCTGAGTACATCGGGATCATGGAAGAGACGCGTCATCAAGTCGGAGACGCGAAAAAGCTGTCTGAAGAATTCGCAGGATCACAGCTTGCTCTTGAGGCTTCAACACAACGGCTCAAGGTCGCTATCGGCGAAGCGAACGTCACAGGTTTGACGCCTATGCTTTCGCTCCTAAACCAACTCACACGCGGTGCTGCAGATTTTGCGACCGAAAATCAGGGCATCATCACTTTTGGTGTTAATTTCGGAAAAACCCTTTTGATTGGCGGAGCAGCGCTTCTTTTGTTTCGCACTAACTTCAAAGGCGTGATTGCAGACATGGTGTCTGCTTCACCGATTCTAGGCAAGATAACAGCGCAGTTTGGAGCACTTAAGGGTGTCATCTCCGGCCCTTGGGGTTGGATCACGCTCGGCATTTCTGTCTTGGTTGGTGTCTTAACTGCAGTCGCAGGTGAGAGCGCAAAAGCTACAGAGAAACTCCGTGAGCTGAACGAAGAAGCATCAGAACTCTCGAGGCAAGCTCATGGTGCTACGTCGTTGGTAGATCGCTATGAAGAACTATCCGCTAACGCGTTCCGAACCAAGGAAGAGACAGCGGAAATGAACCGCATCTCAATCCAGCTTGTCACATCTTACGGCTTTCGTGCAGACGGGATAAACGCAGAAGGTGAAGCGATTCTGACGAACGTCGAGCTCATGCGTGAGCAGTTAAGGCTCTCTCAAGAGATGGCGAAACTGAAACTCGAAGAAGCGGAAAAAGGCAACGAGAACCGATACGAGGAATTGCTCGATACGATTGATAAAACTAATGCGAAACTTGCAGACGAAGAAGCGCGTCTCGGAGAAGTAACGGACGCTCTAAGAAAGCTGAGAGCAGAGCAAGAGGCCTATTCCGAGGCAGTCGATAAAGAACGCATCCAGCCGGATATCGATCTGCATGTCAGTGCGTTTGAAGAGATGGAAAGCAACATCAATAAATATCAGCAAAAGATCACAACGAGCATGCAAGAGCTGTTTGAGCTTGTCGGCCAATCGATCAACCTTGCTAAAGCGCGCCTTGGAAGCGAAGCATCAGAGATTCCTCAAGAGATGTTCTCTGCGATAGCAGAACGTATGCAACAGATCGCGAATGAAGGCGGAGATATATCAGCGGATGCTGCCGAAGCGATGATGCGATCATTTTTGCGAATCGACAAGGCTGCGGCAGTGGCTGAGGGCATTGCAGAACTGACGGACGTTCGCACACAGATCATTGCAGGGGTTGCTGCGAGCGGTATTGATGATGCTGACGGTATATCAATCGTCGATCAGATCATGGAAAGTTTGACGAGTGATAGTAGCCTATCCGATACGATGGCGAAAGCAAAAGTGCTTGGACAACGGATCATGGATGGTGTCGCATCAGCAGACGAGAAAAAAGCGTTCAATACGTTGTCTGGGAAAATGCTTACCGGTCTCTCAGGCCTGCAAAAAGATTTGGAAAACAAATTCAAATCCATGAGGCTGCCTACGGACTCTCTAGACAAAGCGTTCGATAGTCTGCGTGGAACGCTTAGTAAAACTGCCGCCGATCTTGAAAAATTTCGAGGCGCGATTAAAGCACCAGAGTTAAAAGACCTGATTGGCATGCTTGGGTCGGCGCAAAGTGCCTATGAATCACTCAATAAGGAAATCCAAGATGCTTATGATCTCCAAGCTGCGATTGATGTATTGCGAGAAGGCGACACAGCCACAAGGGAATTTGCGCAAGCGCTTGAGTTTATGACTGATCGCTATGGCGTATCGAAAGATCAGATTCTTGAAAATCTAGACGCATATCAGAGCGACGTTGATGCCAAAAACGTCATGATCGAAATGAATTATGCTCTTGCCCAAGCCCAGATTTTGATGGCTATAAACTCTCTCCAAAGCATGAAGTCCATGGACGAGAATGTTAATAAGCACTCTAAGAATGTGATCAATTCCCTGCAAAAGATTCTTGACAAGCTCGCACAGTTGGACGGTGCATCTGCCACGATTAGCACTGATGATGACAAATTTAGAATTGACGTTAATAGGCCTGGCGGAGGAGGACGTAAACCCTCCTGGCTTAAGCCAGCAAAACCTAAAAGGAGTGGTGGCGCAAAGAGGTCATCCAAGGCACAGTCTGATAAGAATGTCGCCTTGGAGCGAGAGCTTGCTCTAATAGAGAGGAAAAAGCGACTCGATCAAATCACGTTTGACGAGGAAATATCTCTACTGGAACGGGCACGTCGGCTCTATGCAAAGACAGCGGAAGAGCGTGCAAAGATCGACGATCAAGTCTATGCCTTGCGACGTGAGAAGGAAACGGCTCACATCGAACATCTCAAAGCCATGAACCGTCTGACTCTGGCTGAAGAGATCAAGATGCTTGAGAAGCGGCTCGCCTCGTACAAGGCCGGGACTGAAGGTTACAAAGAGGTTGAGAGACAGCTCCATCAAGCGCGCCAAGAAGAGGTGCGTAGAGCATACGATACCGATGTCTACTACGGTAAGCTCACCCTCGAACAGCAAGCAGAGCGTTTGCGCGAAATGATTAGCCAGTACAGAAAAGGTACAGAGGCACGAATTGAACTTGAAAAAGAACTGTTTGACCTGCAGCAACAAATTAAAGAACGGGATCAAGAACTAACACGTAAAGCTTATGATCTGGACGTCTTCTATGGTCGCTTAACTCTCGAACAACAAGCGCAACGCGTTCAAGAAATGATCCGTCAGCACAAGGAAGGTACTGACGCCCGCATAGAGCTTGAAAAAGAGCTGTTTAATATACAGCAACAAATCAAGGATCGCGACAAAGAAATGGAACTCGCAAGGTTTGAACATGCGAAAGCAATGAATCAGTTAACGCTTGCTGATGAAATCAAAACCCTTGAGAAGCGACTTGCGGCGCATAAAGCTGGTACAGCCGAATATATGGAAATCGAACGTGAGCTTTATCAATTGCGGCAGAACCAGCAGCGTCAAACTTACGATCTTGATGTCTTCTACGGGCGACTTACGCTTGAGCAACAAGCTGAGCGCATCAAGCAAATGGTCGAGGCTCACAAAAAAGGTACAGAGGCGCGGATTGAGCTCGAAAAAGAGCTATTCAGCTTGCAACAACAGATCATTGATCATAATAATGCTAAGGCGCGACAGGCATACGATCTGGACGTCTTCTATGGGCGTCTTACGCTTGAGCAACAAGTTGAACGCGTTCAAGAAATGGTTCACCAATACAAAAGAGGCACGAACGCAAGGATTGAACTTGAAAAAGAGCTGTTTAATTTACAGCAACAAATCAAGGATCGCGATCGAGCGTTAGAGCTTGCGAGATTCGAACATCTAAGAGCGTTGAACCAATTGACGCTTAAAGAAGAAATCCAGTTTTTCGAACGTCGCCTGACTCAGCATGAGATCGGGTCGAAAGAATACCTTGAGATTGATCGCCAGTTGTATCAGCTGCGCCAAGAACAAGTCAAACGTGCATACGAAATCGATGTCTATTATGGGCGTCTTACTCTCGAACAGCAACGTGAACGAATTAAAGCGATGATCCAACAACATAAAGAAGGTACTAAAGCCCGGATCGAACTCGAGAAGCAGCTCTACGACACACAAAAACGGATCAAAGACCGCGACACTCAAAGCTTGCAGAAACTTGCTGACGGAGTATTGACGGCTCTCCGAGCGCGCTATGAAGCACAGCGGCAAGCTGAGCAGGAGCACATTCAACAAAGCATGGACAATTGGTCGGAATGGTCGAGAGCTCAACGTGAGGCAATTGAGGAGCAGATCAAGGCTCTTGATGAACTAACGAAGGGTGAGGATCGCGCAGAGGAAGAGCGCAAACGTCGTCGAAAGATCGCTGCTCTTGAGCAACAGCTACAGTATGAGAACGACGCTTACAATCGCCGAAAGCTCCAAGAGCAAATCGCTAAAGAACAGGAAGAACTCAACAAGTGGTTGGCGAGGAATGAGCGTGAAGATGCTAAAGAACTACTCCGCGATCAAGCGAATGAGATTGCCAAGCGCGCTGAGGAAGAACAGAAGTTACTTCAACAGCAGCTGGATAACCTCGATAAATTTTATGAGGATCGGCTCAAAGAACACAAGCTGATTGCCGAAGCAGAGCAGCTAATCTTAACTGGAAACCAAAAGGACATCCTCAACTTAATCCGATCCTTTGCGCCTGCGTACGATGCCGTGGGTAAGTCGCTTGGAGAACAATTGTATGAAGGTTTTGCTTCTAAGGCGATGGACATCAACACTTGGTTTGAAACAATGACGAGTCAAATCGAATCATACCAATTGAAGATGGCTCGAGAGGCAAACAAGGCCGCTATAGCGTTTTGGCAAACGCATGGCATACCAACGCCTGCTACGGCCCCAAAAGACCCCGGAGGACCGGAGATCACATTACCGCCTATCGTGATCAACTATTACTCCGAGCGCGAAAGTCCGGCAACTCTTTCACGCGAGATTGAGCGAATGCTAGAGCGAATGACTAGGAGGTAAAGATTGATGCAGAGAGCAACTTATATCAATCCGAGAGGTGAAACCGTTGATGTCTCACCTTTCTCCCCTCCTTATATATTTGAGAGTATTTCTGGAATTGGGGCGGTTGACGTAGCGATGTCCATTCATTCGCCCGCAGGCATGGATGGGGCACTCTATCATGGACTCAGACTTGAACCTCGCGAAGTTACACTGAATTTTCATATTCATGGCGATAGTCGCCGCTCTATGTACGAAAATCGATTAGAACTGACCCGAATAATGGGTGGGTCAATAAGTCGTGAAGGTGACATGGGCGAACTGTGGTACGAAAACGACTTTGGACGGTGGTGGTTGCCGGCTGTCGTCCGCCAAGGCCCCCGAGAGAATGGCAAACGAAAGAGTCTCTATTTACCCACACAGGTAGTTTTTTATTGTCCTGATCCAGCTTGGAGAGCGGCAATAGCGACGGTTGACAGACTCGCTTATTTATCGGGCGGCTTTAAGTTTCCGCTGAACATTCCTGCGTCAGATCAATCGACGCCAGGTATCAAATTCGGGTCGCGTGGTTACGAGGCAACGGTAATCAATCAAGGCGACACTCCTGCACCTATTCTCTTTGAGATAACAGGCACAGCACTGCAACCGCGGCTCGAAATCACGGGTGCGGGCGAATTCCTGCAAATCAATCGTGAGCTGGCGGCAGGCGACCTGTTAACAATTAGTACCCAGCCCGGACAAAAGACGGCGACTATTTTGCGAGCAGAAGGGACTGTCGAGAATGCTATGAACTATATCGATCCAGCATCCACTTGGCTGCAGCTGCAACCGGGTGAAAACAAACTGACTTACTCGTCCGGTGACGATACCACAACAGCAACGGTCTACATCAAGAGCTACTCAAGATATGGTGGGGTGTAAGACATGCAAATACCCGAATTGAAAATTATAGATAAGCAGTTTAATCTCCTTGCAATCATTGACACATACACGAGCTTTCAGGGCGAGCGCAGCCTGTGGGAGATCGGGAAGATGGAGATGCACGTCGGCCTGAAAGACCAAGGTGCGGGAACCCTCGAGGTAGGGCGTCTCTTGATGATCGACGAACAGCGCGTGTGGGAGATCACAGGCATCCATAAGACCGAGGATGACGCGCTCTCGCTGATGGTTTCAGGGCGGGAGCTGAAAGGCATCTTCGCGCAGCGCGTCGTCGTCCCAGACGCAAAGAGCGACCAACACTACTTCGGCTGGGATCGCACACCAGAGGAAGGCGACGAGCTAGAACTCCCGAACAGGAATTATATTCTAAACAGCGGTCATGCAAATGCGCTCGGCATCAGAAACAATAACAACACAGTAAGCTCTTTCGATAGCGGTGTTGAAAATGATGTTAACTGGATAACAGGGGCGCACAATTCGTCTGGGCTTTTCTTCATATCTACGTATGTTCTAAATACGTTTGACGAATTCATTGGAATAAAATACTCAAACGATTTACCAAGCAGCGGCGCAATAACAATGTCAGTGGAAATAAAATGCGAACACCCCATCGTAATTGGGCTGAACACGGGATCTCGATTTATGTTTTACGTGCCACCTGATACGTGGACTCGCATTTATAGAACGAGACCAGACATAGCACAGATGAACCGCCCGCACGGATTCTTCGTGCTCGAAACGCCAGATGTGCCAATTGGCACAAAGATTTACTGGAGACGATACAAGCTCGAAGCTGGAAACCAAATGAGCGCTTGGATGCCAGCGCCTGAAGACCCCGAATATGTCCCGATGCCTCCAGACGCCACAGCTGAAGCCATCGCAAGGCACTACGTCCGAAAGCACGCGACGAACCCGTCGGACACGCGGCGGCGGTTCCTAGGCCTCGAAATGGCACCCTACCAAGGCAGAGGCATGCGCACCGTTTGGAGCGAGAGGTTCAAGCCGCTTGACCAGACGCTACGGGATATCGGCGAGCACACGGGGATGGGCTACAAGGTCACGGTCGACCTAGAGAACAAGCGGTTTGTTTTTGACGTGATCGACGAACGAGACCAGACGGAGGGCTCGGAAGCACCCGTGACGATGTCGGTCGACTTCGAAAACATAGAGAATATCGAGTACGCAAAGGACACCACGAACCAGGTGACTCACGCCTACGCAGGCGGTGCAGGCGAGGATGAAAACCGCCTGATCCAGACGGTGTCGCGCTCACCAGAGGAAGAAGCGCTCACAGGCTACGCCAGGCGCGAGGCGTGGGAGGATTGCGGGAGCGTGGACAACGTCGACGATTTGCGGTACGAGGCGCTCTACAAGCTCTCGAAGAGGGAAGCACCAGAGACCCTGACCGCGTCGGCTTTGCCAAACGCCAGCTTCAAGTACCTGGAGGATTGGGATATCGGGAGCGTGGTGACGGTGAAATCGGCGGCGCTCGGGATCGAGCAGCCAAAGAAAATAACTTCAGTTAAAGAGATATACGAGCGGGGAAGAATCCGGATTCTTCCAACTTTCGGAAAACGAAATAAAAACATACTCGATGAAATTAGAAAAACAGAAGTTGTGAGGTAACAATATGGCACTTGAAAAATCAAGATTTTTTGACTCGGTTGGGGATGACCGGATATATCAGGCAGACAACTTTGCGGAATATTTCCGGTTGCTTTTGACCGATGGGATTAAAAATGGTGGGACAAACCTTAAAGTCACCGCTCCCGGGACTGGAATGACCGTCCGTGTCAATTATGGTGAGGCTCTCATTCAAGGTTATGCTTACTGGCTTACGAATGATGGGGCAGGGATAAAAACTCTTGCGATAGGCGCTGCAGCCTCTCAACCACGCATTGACAGAGTGGTACTTCGGCTCGATCGATCTCTATCGGCACGGCAGGTCTCGCTTGTGATCAAACCCGGATCACCAGCAAGCAATCCTATTCCGCCCGCGCTTACTAGGACGAATAATATTTACGAATTGTCGCTTGCTCGAATTCGAGTCAACGCAGGTGTAAGCAAAATAGAAGCATCCAACATTACGGACGAAAGATTTAATGCGAGCGTGTGTGGGTTAATCAACAGCCTGATCACTCTCGATGGCTCGGACTTCCAGGCGCAAGCTGAAGCGATCATTGAGCAGCTCGCGAATCAAGGTTACTTACCCCTTGACGGCAAGGCTGCAGATTCAGATTTGTTAGACGGGATTGATAGCACGGGATTTGCAGCCTCCAGTCATACGCACTCGATATCAAATGTATCAGGTCTGCAAGATGCCCTTGACGGTAAAGCGGCATCAAGTCATACGCACTCGATATCAAATGTATCAGGTCTACAATCAGCACTCGACGGTAAAGCGGCATCAAGTCACTCGCACAGCGCTTATGCGAATAAGAGTCATACGCACTCGATATCAAATGTATCAGGTCTGCAAGATGCCCTTGACGGTAAAGCGGCATCAAGTCATACGCACTCGATATCAAATGTATCAGGTCTGCAATCAGCACTCGACGGTAAAGCGGCATCAAGTCACTCGCACAGCGCCTATGCGAATAAGAGTCATACGCACTCGATATCAAATGTATCAGGTCTGCAATCAGCACTCGACGGCAAAGCGGCATCAAGTCACTCGCACAGCGCTTATGCGAATAAGAGTCATACGCACTCGATATCGAACGTATCAGGTCTGCAAGATGCCCTCGACGGCAAAGCGGCATCAAGTCACACGCACTCGATATCGAATGTATCGGGTCTGCAATCAGCACTCGACGGTAAAGCGGCATCAAGTCACTCGCACAGCGCTTATGCGAATAAGAGTCATACGCATTCGATATCAAATGTATCAGGTCTACAATCAGCACTCGACGGTAAAGAACCGAAACTTGCAGCCGCACGTAAGCGCCTTATTTACGTTAGCGCCAACGATCCGTCAGGCGGTGCAGATGGGGACATCTGGATTAAGCTAATTTAGTCAACGGAAAGGGGTGAGAGCAATGCCCTCTATTACATTGCGCCCGACTCAAAGCACATATGTACAGCAGTCTTATCCAACCACGAACCGCAACAGTGAAGATCGGATAAGGGTTTGCACGGTCACTAAAGAGACGTGGGGGTTACGAGGTCTTTTGCTTTTCGATCTGTCCTCGATTCCTCCGCATTCAATCATTAATTCTGCGACGTTGGCACTCTATTCCTATGATGACGGAAGCTCGTACAGAGTACAGACAACGTTCTATGTCCAAAGGGTTACATCGTCGTGGAGCGCATCGTCAGTGACATGGAACACGCAACCGAGCTCAACGACAGCAGGCAGAGGAACAATCACGGATGGAGAATACAACAAGTGGTACAGCTGCAACATAAAGGACATCGTCCAAGCGTTGGTAAACGGCACGACGAATTACGGTGTTATGCTCATCCAGAACCCACAGGTGGCAAAAACGTCAAAAGCGTTCAAAAAATCTGGCGATTACAGACCGAAACTCACGATTGACTACACGCCAATTGGTTGTAGCGTCCGATCGAACGGAATTTGGAGAAAAGGTATGGTCTACTGTCGCGTAAACGGCACGTGGAGACAAGGCATTGTGTACGCCAGAAGAGACGGAGTTTGGCGACAGGGATCTTAACGCACAATCAAAACAAGATTACTTATTGTCCGGCGAGAGCCGGTTTTTTTATGGGAGGTAACGAAATGGCCATTTTAATGACAGCACAGGAATTTGTGGACAAGGCGGTCGCAATTTCTAAAACAAAGACGGCCTACATGTGGGGTACTTACGGCCGGCCGATCACCGAGGCGTTAATCACCGCAAAGAAGAAGCAGTACCCGAAACGCTACAGCGAGGCCTACATGGAGACGCTGCGCGGTTTCGTTGGCAAGGGCTACCACGCTTGGGATTGCGTCGGATTAATTAAGGGCATCCTATGGGGCTGGAATGGCTCGA
>JGI24707J26582_10002800_pt1 | contig 12914 bp, 8 predicted proteins | sample BioPla1DNA1_FD_26582 | JGI IMG/M metagenome (IMG submission 26582) | reverse complement strand
CGTCAATAAGAATTTGGAAAATGAACTAAATAATTTGGAAACACTGAAATCCGTAGCGGGATAAAGTTACTTGACCTTGCTCATTTAACGCTGTTGATTGATCTGCAAATAATTGTTTTACCTGAACATTCGCTAATTCCGGGACAGATATAATTTGTTCAGTCTCATTGTTATTGATCACAAAAATCAATTCTTCATCTAAGTGTTGTTTTCGATAAACAAAACCATTCGATTTTTCATCAGCATGGAGGATTTGGAAACGGCCATTTCCACCAAACGCAGGAACATCTTTGCGTAATTGGATTAGGTTTTGCACAAATTGATGTAATTCTAAATCTTGTTTTGCCTGATCCCATTCCATACATGCACGACAGCCAGGATCTTCGCCGCCGTCCATACCAATTTCATCACCGTAATAAATACATGGCGAACCAATAAACGTCAACAAGAATAAATACATTAATCGAACACGATCTTTACTTTGGTTAGCTAAAGTCAGAATTCGAGCTGTATCATGACTATCTAATAAATTAAATAGATACATTTGGACATTTTCAGGNTACATATGCAAAATTTCAGTTAGACGATTTTTGAATTCTTTCACGTTAATTTTTTGGTTACCGAGGTAGTCAATCACACTATCAGTAAATGGATAATTCATCACCGCATCAAATTGATCACCTTGTAACCACCTCATCGAATCATGCCAGATCTCACCTAAAATGTAGACATCAGGTTTGATTTTGCGGACTTCTTCGCGAAAAGCTCTCCAAAAAGCATGGTCGACTTCATTTGCAACATCAAGTCGCCAACCATCGATATCAAATTCTTCAACCCAATAGCGAGCAACTTTTAATAAATAATCTTTTACTTCTGGATGTGCAGTATTCAGTTTTGGCATATTTGCAACAAAACCAAATGCATCATAATTTGGGCGCTCGCCAGGTTTTACAGGGAAATCGTGAATGTGGAACCAATCTTTATATTTTGATTTTTCACCGTTGGCAAGTACATCTTGAAACGGTTCAAAATAAAATCCACTATGATTAAAGACTGCATCAAGCATGACACGAATCCCACGCTCATGACAAGCAGCAACAAGTTCTTTTAATTTATCCTTATCACCAAATTGTGGATCGATTTCAAAGTAATCAATCGTATCGTATTTATGATTCGAGCCTGCTGTAAATATTGGTGTAAAATAGATCCCGTTAATCCCGAGATCAACTAAATAGTCTAAGTGATCAATGATCCCTTGAAAATCACCACCAAAGTAGTTAGTCGGTGTTGGTTCATGTTTACCCCAAGCTAAAGTTCCTTCAGGNTTTAATGATGGATCGCCATTGGCAAATCGTTCAGGGAATATTTGATACCAAACCGTATCTTTAACCCATTCAGGCGCATCAAATGTATCAACAGCATGTAAATATGGTAAACAGAAATAATAGCCAATCAATTTAGGTGGTTCATCATAGTGACCACGCTCAGTGAAATAACTNACTTCACCATTAATCGACTCACAGCGAAAAGCATAGCGTAAGCGGCGATGTTCAGGTTTGATCTCAACCTTCCAATAATCCAACATGTCAGTGGAACCAGACTTTTGCATTGGTTTTAGCTGATAGTTCCAGTCTTTATCGGTGAAGTCATAAGGATCACCATAGACTAGCGAAACAGAATTAAGGTCATCTGCTTTAGCTTGTAATAAAATGTGAACGGTTTCATGATCGTAATTATACAAATACTGATTAATTGGTTTGTGATAAATCGCTTCTTTAATCATTTTTGCCCCTCCATTATGTTATTTGGTAAATCGGTTGCACAAAAAGGTCGAGTTGACCCTTGAAAACTCGATTTCGTGAATACTCGACTCAACTATAAATGATTAAACAAAAATCGTCAATTTAATCGATGAAAAATATCGAATTAAGTTTTTAAAAAGCCACTAATCGTGTATACTTATGTTAGTTATTAGTTGAGAAAGTATCAATCGTTTGCATGATAGCGCAAAAATATTGCACAAGATCCTTGTTTAAATGGTTAAGTGATGATATTGTTTTTATTAGCGGTCTTATCAAAGAACGAAATAGATTACAGGCGAAAGAGGATGAACGTGTTATGGCTGTTACAATTAAAGATGTTGCAAAAAAAGCAAATGTTGCACCATCGACGGTATCTCGAGTCATTTCAGATAACCCGAGAATTAGTGATGCAACTAAAAAACGAGTCAGAAAAGCGATGGAAGAGTTAGGTTATCATCCTAATGTGAATGCAAGAAACTTGGCCATTCGTTCAACACAGGCAATCGGTGTGATTATGCCTTCATCCGCTGAAACTTCATTACAAAACCCGTTTTTCCCTGAGGTGTTACGTGGAATTGGAAGTATGGCACTTGAAACAGGCTATTCATTGTACGTTTCAACCGGTGGTGACGATACCCAATCATTTGAAGAAGTAAAGCGTATGGTATATGGCAATCGTGTTGACGGAATCATTCTGCTCTATTCACGGAGAAATGATCCGATCATGAATTTTTTAGTTAAAGAAAAATTCCCGTTTGTATTAGTTGGAAAGCCATATAAAAGGGAAAGTCAGATTACTTATGTTGATAATGATAACATCCAGGCTAGTAAGAAGGTAACTGAGCATCTCATTGAATTAGGACATCGCCGAATCGCATACCTAGGTGGAACGACAGACCTTGTCGTAACAACGGATCGATTAGATGGCTACAAGCAAGCTTTATTAGCTGCTGAGATTCCGATTAATGAGAAATTTATTATTCACGATGAGTTTTTACGTTCAAGTGGTCGAAAAGCAGTTGAAAAGTTGTTTTCATTTAGTGAGCCACCAACTGCAATACTTGTTGCTGATGATATGATGAGTCTTGGTGTGATCAATATGCTTGAAGAACTTGGGATCGAGTGCCCAGAGGATGTTTCGATCACAAGTTTTAACAATTTATATTTATCTGAGATTACTCGGCCATCACTAACGACTGTTGATATTAATATTTATAGCCTAGGTATTCAGAGTGCAAAGTCATTGATCGAACGTTTGAAATCAAAAGATGAGCCAGTAAAACGCGTCATCGTTCCGTTTGAAATTAAATATCGCAACTCGACAAGAGCATTAACAGAATAGTAAACCAAAGCGCGTGTGCCTTTTATTATAGAAGGAACACGCGCTTTTTTTGAGGCGTCTTCTTGTTTAAGAAATAATTTAGTGAATAGTGTGGATAAAAAGAACTATCCGTGTTAAACTGTCGGTAAGCAAAATCGTTTGCTCTAAAGTTTGTCGTTTTTGCACTGATAAAGATAACATTAGCTTTAGAAAGGTCGTGGGAAGTTGGTTAAGAAAAAAATTGACAAAAAGAAAATGAAAGCGGGCTCACAACGAATATTAATTCGACGCTTGTATGGCTTAATCGCAATTATTGTGATTACGTGTATCGTAACAGCCGGACTTATTTATTATAATAGTTCGAATGTAAGTACTCAAAGTGAAAACTTAGAAGTAACGGCCTCTATGCAACAAGATTTTTCAGAGTTAGTAAACCACTTAAATCAGACAAGTATTATTTACTATCAACTAGCCACATCTGGGTACAATCGAGCCTTAACTGAAAGTGCTGCAGATCATTTAACAGAGGCCGATTCAATTTTTGCTAATTTGCAGGAACAAGTTGATGGAGATGAATCACTGGAACATTATTTTAGTAATCTATCAGAAGCGATTATCTCATATCAAGAGATTTATGAAGAAAACTTCACATCAATCTATTTAGGTGATGAAACCGATCGAGTCGCAAGACGAGTTGTACTCGTGATCACTAGAAATGACGATGTGATCAATCGGGTCAACGAACGAATTCAAAATCAACTGGCAGAACGAAGAGATCAAGTCTCTGATCAATTACAACAGACGTTAACACGTTCTGATACGATCATTACAATTGCAATTGCGGTTCTGATCGTTGTACCACTACTAATATTAATTTTATTCGCTCGAAATTTAAATAGTGGGGTTACCCTTGTGATGAAGCGGATTAAGGCTTACCACAATGGTGATTTAAGTTATCAGCAAACGACAAAAAGAAAGGATGAGTTTGCTGAAATTGATAACCGCTTAGCAGAAATGGGAAAACGGCTCGATTCGATTATTAATCGGAATAAGAGCATTAGTCAGGATGTATTAAATGTAGTTGCAACGACATCACAAAAATCATCCGATCAATTAAAAGGGATGAGTGAGATCGAAATGATGATGGGTGAATTTTCAACAGAGATGGAACGCCAAACAGATTTCACTGGAACAATTTCAGCAACAACAGAAGAACTGTCTTCAAGTGCAGAGGAAATTCAGTCATCAATTAGCAAAGTTAGTTTACAATTGAAGGAATTAGAGCATGTATCAAATCATGGGTTAAACTTAATGTATCAATTAGAAAAAACAGCAAATAATTTAAATAGTAAAACATCATCGACGTCGGCTCGTGTTGATCAGATGAAAGAACAGCTCGAACACATTACTTCATTTGTTCAAGGGATTGATGAAATTGCAGATCAAACGAACTTATTAGCGATCAATGCTTCAATTGAAGCAGCTAAAGCAGGTAAAGAAGGACGAAGTTTTGCAGTGGTTGCNACTGAGATTAGAAAATTATCACAGGGAACCAATGANTTTTCTGATCAAATCAAACAAGTACTTGAAAAGTTAAATTCAGAAGTTAGCGATGTNGTGACGGATTTTGATTTATTTGAGGCAGAGAGCTTAGCTACATTAGAAAGCACTGTTGAATCTGCAACATTATTTAAGCAAATTTCGACAGATAATACGCAGGTCACTCAAGCCCACAATGAAATTGATGAATCGATTTTAGAAATTAATCAAGCGATTGAAAATGTTGTTGAGTCTGTTACAGAACTTGCTGATGGCGCAAACGTATTGCAAGAAAAGAGTCATTCTGTTGCTCAAATTGTCGAAGCCCAAACAGTCAGACAAGGAGAGTTAGTTGATGAGGTTGAATCGCTAAAAGAAATTGCCAATAAATTAAATGATTAATTTATTATTTAATTAAGCGTTTTCAAAGAAAATAAAACTTTTTTCAAAAAAGGGTTGTATTTTTTATATGAACAGTAGTATAATGAAGTTGTTAATTGGTGCAAGCGGTTTCCTAAATCGAGATTTTAGACATCGCTTAATCAGTTAATCCAATCAACCGCAGTTACTTAACGTGCAGGTCTAAGTTGGTTAACTACAGTTATCCTAGAGGAACTTTTTTAATAAAGGTGAGAAGTGACTTGAGGAAAACAGATTTGATCGATTTAAATCTAGAACGAAGAGTAATAGCTAAGTGGTTGAATTAATATTATTATTCTATTAAATTAGAGGGGGAAGACAAATGGGTAAAAGTAAATCATTTTGGTTAACAGCAGTATTGTTGTTGGTTATGTCTATGTTTTTAGTTGCGTGTGGAGGGGATTCAACAGAAGAAACTGAAGCTCCAGCTGATCCAGACACTGAAAAAGTAGAAGATGATGCAGAGGATACTGAAGATGTAGATGTTCCTGAAAAACCTGAATCATTAACAATGTGGGTTAACGATGAAGAAGCACAACTTGATGCATATGAGCAAATCGTTGCAAATTTCGAAGCAGAGTATGGTATTGANGTAAACATTACACCATATAGTATGTTAGAACAACTAGATGGAATGAGCTTAGATGGTCCATCTGGTCAAGGTCCAGATTTATTCTTCCAACCACATGACCGTTTGGGAGATGTACACTTACAAGGTTTAGCAGCTGAATTGGAGTTAACTGATGATCAAGCAGCTCGCTTAGCTGAGTATAACCAAGATGCAGTGACTGCATTTAGCTATGACGGAATCCAATACGGAATTCCAGCTGTTGTTGAGACATATGCATTGTTCTACAACACTGATTTAGTTCCAGAAGCTCCACAAACAATGGACGAGTTAATGGAAATTGCACGTGACTTAACAGGAGACGGTCAATATGGTTTCTTAATGGAAGCACTTAACTTCTATTTCGTATATCCGTTCCTAACAGGACCAGGTGGTTATACATTCGCACAAGATGCTAACGGTGTCTATGACGCTTCAGATATCGGATTGAATAACGCTGGTTCAGTAGAAGGTGCAAAAACAATTCAAGCATGGTTTGACGAAGGCTTAATGCCACAAGGTTTAGATGCTGATATTCTTAACGGTTTATTCATGGAAGGTAATGCAGCTATGGTTGTTAACGGTCCATGGGCAATCCCTGATTATGTAAATGCACTTGGTGACAAAGTAAAAATCGCTCCACTTCCAGAAGAAAATGGCGAAAGATTAAGCTCATTCTCTGGTAATAAAGGTTGGTTAGTTAACTTCTATAGTGACAACCAGTACTGGGCAACTGAATTAGCGTTGTTCATTACAAACGAAGCAAGCTCAACAATCTACTTTGAAACTGCTGGTGAGTTACCTGCACATACAGCTGTTAATATTGAAGATCCATTGATGGATGCAATCTTTGAGCAGACACAATATGCAGAGCCAATGCCAAACATTCCTGAAATGTCACAAGTTTGGGAACCAATTGGTGACGCGTTAACGTTCATTTCTCAAGGTGATGATCCACAAGAAGTCCTAGACGAAGCAGTTGAAATTATTCACAGTGAAATTAGTATAATGGGACAATAAGTTCTTAAAGAGGCGGGATTGAGAGAATTAACCTTCTCAATCCCAACTTTTTTATTAGGAGGGACAGGCAAATGGCTACAAAAAAAAGTCTTAAGACAGAAAACAATCATGAGAGTTCGGCTAATTCAGAATCAAATCATAATCCTACACTAGCTTTGATACTCTCACTTATCCCCGGACTTGGACAGGTTTATAACAAACGTTATATCAAAGGTGCAGTAATCTTCGTTTTATTTGCCGCTTTTGTGATTGTTATGCATGATTTTATGACAACAAGTCTTCAAGGCTTGATTACACTTGGTGAAATAGAGAGAGTACATGATTCACGTGTGTTTTTAAGTCAAGGTATTATTAGTTTAATCTTTTTAACATTTTTCATTGTTTTTTACGTGCTAAATTTACAAGATGCACGCCGTGATGCGATTAAGATTAAACGTGGTTGGAAAGTTACAGGTGTTATCGAAGGATTTAAAAATGCTTGGGATGCAGGATTTCCTTATCTTTTAGTAAGTCCTGGTTTACTATTACTTATATTTGTTGTTTTATTCCCATTGTTATTTATGGGCTTTCTCGCGTTTACGAACTATAATTTGTATAATGCACCACCGAGACACTTACTTGAGTGGGTTGGTTTTAGTAACTTCGCTAATTTATTTACAATTAGTGAATGGCGAACAACATTTGTTAGTGTATTGTCGTGGACACTTATTTGGACGTTTATGGCAACAACATTATCAATTGTTCTCGCGATGTTTTTAGCTGTTATGACCAATGATAAACGACTGAAGTTTAAAAAGTTAATTCGTACATTATTAATTTTACCTTGGGCAGTTCCAGCTTTTGTGACAATTATTATTTTCTCAGCATTGTTTAATGATAATTTTGGTGCGATTAACGCTGATATTATTCAGCCGTTATTCGGTGTCACGATTCCATGGTTAACGAATGCAACTTGGACAAAAGTCGCTTTAATTATGATTCAAACATGGCTAGGGTTTCCGTTTATCTACGCTCTATTTACGGGTGTGTTACAAGGAATCTCAAGTGATTGGTATGAAGCTGCAGATATGGACGGTGCAACTCGCTGGCAAAAATTCCGCCACATTACGTTCCCGCACTTAATGTTTGCAACAGGTCCATTGTTAATTACGCAGTTTACGGGTAACTTTAATAACTTTAATATCATTTATTTATTTAATAATGGTGGGCCACCTGTCCGTGGTCAATCAGCAGGTGGAACCGATATTTTAATTTCGTGGATTTACAACTTAACATTTACGAATTCACAATATAGTATGGCTGCTGCGATTTCGATTATTTTAGGGATTATTGTTGCGACATTTGCATTTTTCCAATTCCGTCGTTCTAAATCCTTTACAGAGGAGGGCCAATACTAATGTCTAATAAAAATAAGAGAACTATGAGTCGTAAAACGAAAAATATAATTGAATTAACATTGATGTATTTGGTTATTGCAATAATGGCCGTGATTATTATCTACCCATTAGTTTGGGCATTCGGCTTATCGTTAAACCCGAGCACGAGTTTATATGGGGCGAAAATTATCCCTGATAACTGGTCACTAGTTCATTACGAATGGTTATTCACAAATCCAAGAAGTAACTATTTACTTTGGTATCGAAACACATTGACAGTTGCAGCATCGGCATCTTTAATTGGAACATTGATTACAGCCTTTACTGCATATGCCTTTTCACGTTATCGTTTTAAAGGTCGAACATATGGACTTTATGCATTCTTATTGCTACAAATGTTCCCTGTATTAATGGCGATGGTTGCATTGTATATTTTACTGAACACAATTGGGTTATTAGATAGCTTGCTCGGTTTAATTATTATTTATATCGGTGGGGGTATCCCGATGAACTCTTTCTTAGTGAAAGGCTATTTCGATACATTACCACAGGAATTAGATGAATCAGCTAAAATGGATGGGGCAGGTCACTTTAGAATCTTTTTCCAGATCCTATTACCACTTGCTAAGCCAATTTTAGCTGTTGTTGCTTTATTTAACTTTATGGGTCCATTTATGGACTTTATTACCCCGCGTATTGTGCTCAGAAGTCCTGAGAATTTTACGTTGGCGCTAGGTTTATTTAACTTTGTTAATGATCAATTTGCGAATAACTTTACTCGATTTGCTGCAGGTGCAATTTTAATTGCTGTGCCAATTGCTACTGTTTATTTATTCTTACAGAAGTATTTAATCGGTGGTTTAGCATCTGGTGCAACAAAAGGTTAATCCTTTTAAAATCAGTCTATAATTGATCTAAATCAAATATACAATACCTCGAACAGTTTATCTGTTCGAGGTATTTGTGCTTGTAGAATAAATAGCGTTGGTGAGTAAAAATGATAGCTCACTAACGCTATTTTATTTGACTGTCTATCGAAATAACTTCATTGACTAGAAAACACGAAACATTGATTTGGAGGTTACGCGGTGATTTCCACTCTAGGCTGACGCTTTCGGGCCTACAGGATGTAGGTCATTCAAGCGTCGTCACAAATGTTTTCGGTGGGACGAGAATAAATCACGATATGAGGCAGCTTAATCGCTGCCTCATATCGTGAAAAGTAACTAAATAATGATCGGCTAGAATTCTTCACCAACGTTGCTTGACGTAGAGCCATAATAGCGACCGTGTTGTACTTGATTGTATACTTCATTAATCATTTCTTTTAATGTATCGGGATGGATAGCTTTAGCTAAACTCACTTTTTTACTAAGTGCATGATCCATGCTTCCTTCATTAATTTTTTCATCTAAAAATGGAAGCATGAAATTTTCCATTGGAAGATAGGCAATAATTATTGGTTCATGATCTGTTTCTATTTCGATATAGATCCCATTTAATTTAATAAAAATAAATTTGTCGTAATCATACTTCAACCTAAATTGACTCCTATTTGCTTTGTTGATTGCCTCGATTTGACTTGGCAATGTGTGAAAGTAAACAATTTGTTCAAAAGAATAGTGGAGCTCGGAAAGAATGACTTTATGTTTCCTCAACGTTTTGTTTGTAACCATGTGTACATGTAATAAATAAAAATACTTAGCTGTAAACATNATAATCAGTGNAGTTAATATGATAGCNAATAAATAATAACGATCCATATTGTAACTCCTTATATGATTTGGTTAGATAAATAATCTATTGTTCATTTATTTTGACTGTAGACTGATTCTGTACTGGTTGACACAGTTTTTCCCCGCAGCTTTCCCCTCGTATAGTGCCTGATCAGCCGCACTTATTAGGCGACTTGGTGAGGGGTTGGAGATTTGTTCAGTATGAGCATAGCCGAGTGTGACGGTAAGCCTGTTACCTGGCTGTGAGCTTTCGTTTGGGAAAACCGTGCTTTCAATGCTCTCTCGTATTCGCTCCGCGATTAAATTAACATCATGATTGGTCGTGTTAAATAATAAAACAGTAAACTCTTCACCACCGAACCGAAAAGCAAGATCAGACTCACGAATAGAATCTTTAATTACTTTTGCTAACAGTTCAAGTACTTCATTTCCGAGTAAGTGACCATTTGTGTCGTTGTAAGTTTTAAAGTAATCAATGTCGAGCATAATCATAGCTAAAGGTTCAATCTGATTTTTGTTAAAGTGCTTTTGTAATGTGTTTTGTAAAGCGCGTTGATTATATAAAGACGTTAATCCGTCTTTCAATGTCATTTCTTCAATTTCTTGATAGAGTTGTGCTTGTTGAATTGCAACGGCAGCTAGTGATGCAAGTGGAATGACATTATCAATTTCCTGTTCAGTGATTGACTTTTTTGAAACTGGATTATCAAGAATAAGTAGACCTATTTTTGTAGACTGATAGATCATAGGAATAATTAAAAACTCATCAATNTTGAACTTATTAATTAGTAATTGATGAATGTGATCATGAACTTTATCAGGATAAATTACCCGGTGTTTACCGCTTAATAGGACATCTTTTAAAATATGATCAGAATCAAGGTCAATCGTCAAATGATTAATAATTNGATTCAATTGTGGATCAANCTGCTTTTCATCATCGATTTCAAGTAAATCAATTAATCGAAATTTATGTTCAGCTATNGCTNGCCACTTCTTAAGCCCTTCTTGTGCGTTGAGTGGTCCGATCCCCATCATCCCACTTAACTGATNTTTATTTTTATCAAATAAAAATACAAGTGCACGATTAAATCCTAAACCGTGTCCAGCTGTGACGGAAGTAATAATGATATGTAATACTTTATCGAGATCACGCGTTTGTTGCATAGCAATACTAATTTCTCTAATCACATTTAACTGTTTTGAATTTTTAATCAACAGTGATTTCCAACGATTTTGTGTTCGGACATACGCAGCACCTTGATTTGTAAGATATGCCANTNTTAATGCACTAAGTGTAAAGATAACAAAATGATATAACTCNAATCCATTCATATAGAAATAAACAAATGATATCAATGGTAAAGCAACGAGTAGTCCAATTGTTTGGTAAAGAGCAGTCGCGGTAAAAATGGCAAGTAGTGAAAAAAGTAATAACCATTCTTGTACAAAAAGAATCGCTAAACCATATGAGTAAATAACCATTAGAAGGATTAAGATTTTATTAAGTTGAGTGGACAGTCTAAAACGGCAAAAGTTTAATGAGAACGCTAACAANATCAAGTGGNCAAATAACAGTGATATATATANAGTCATGTTTGCTCACCTCAGTAAAATTTATCTGTGTCAGGTCTATTATACCATAAAGACGAAAAAAANACATTGAATCTAACGAGAACAGTTGAAAAATACCAAGCTAAATAGTAAACTTACGAGGAGAAGCAATGCATAGTGAGAAATATACGCTATGCGTTATTTTTCGCCAATTATTGCAACCGATTTCATTAACTTGGTGTTATTTTTTAATAACAGAAAGAGGGTAATTATGAATCAAAAAGTAAGTGCTAATCACTTAACTGTATTAAGTATAATTGTTATTCTATTAGTCAGTTCTTATATCAATTGGTTACCAATTCCGATCGTTGATGCTCAGGAAAAAAATAGTGAATCAGAGATCACTGTTGAAGCAACAGTGAATCGGGCATTCCATTATAATCAACATGGATTGTTAGAGTTACAGATTGAGAACAATTTGGAATTAGACATTGTCGAAATTGAAGCTGATCTATCAGAACTTGGTGGAGCTGAGCGACTATCAATTTCCCCGGAACTAAATCGTGTGACGTTATCGGTTCGTTCTGATATAGAACCTGGTGAAAAAAGTATTCCGATCAAAGCCGTTGATGAAAATGGTGGGACATACACCACTACAGCAATAGCTACTATTCTTGCTCGAGAAAAGACTCATGATGATCGAGATTGGGACGAGGCTGTAATTTACTTTATGGTAACGGATCGCTTTGCCGATGGTGATCCAGAGAATAATGATCCGTATGGGATAAACTATGATGAAATTGATGATAACCCACGTGGAGCTTATCAAGGTGGGGATTTCAAAGGGATTACGGACAACCTAGATTATTTAGTGGAGTTAGGAATTAACACGATTTGGATTACACCAATTGTTGAAAATGTCGGCCATAATGTTGAGTTTAAATCGGATTCAGGAGCTTATTATAGCTACCACGGGTATTGGGCAAAGGACTTTGAAACGTTAAACCCACATCTCGGTTCATTAGAAGACTTTCATGAGTTAATTGATCAAGCTGCTGCACGCGATATTGATATTATGGTCGATGTCGTGCTCAATCATATTGGTTATGGTTTAAAAATTAATGATGAACAATCAGAGCCACCAGCTGGCTTTCCGACAAACAAAGATCGCAATCGCTTTGTAGATATGATTCGTGATCGATCCGGTTCTGGTGATTTAAAAATGGAACTCTCAGGTTTACCAGATTTTAAAACAGAAGAGGACTGGGTACGCGAACAAATTGTTGCTTGGCAAACTGCTTGGCTTGAAAAATCAACGACACCNAGTGGGAACTCAATTTCAAGTTATCGTGTGGATACAGTTAAACACGTTGATCATGTCACGTGGCAGCATTTCAAAAATGAATTAGTAGCGATTGACCCTAATTTTAAGCTGATTGGAGAGGCATGGGGAGCAAATTATCAAGATGATCTAGGTTATCACAAAACCGGAACAATGGATAGTTTGTTAGACTTTGGTTTTAAAGATCATGCACGTCA
>JGI24707J26582_10002799_pt1 | contig 12914 bp, 9 predicted proteins | sample BioPla1DNA1_FD_26582 | JGI IMG/M metagenome (IMG submission 26582) | reverse complement strand
GTTTACGAAGATTGGATGAGACGGCTGAAATTATTATGTTTGAGAGAGATGAGTATATCTCCTTTGCCAACTGTGGTTTGCCATATTATATCGGTGAGACAATTAAGAAGCGGGATCGTTTGCTGGTGCAGACACCAGAAGCAATGATGGCGAGATTCCGTATTGATGTAAGAATTAACAGCGAAGTTGTTCGCGTAGATGCTGACAATAAAAAAGTAACGGTAAATAGTAAAGAGAAAGGCACCTATGAGGAGAGTTTTGATTACTTGATACTGTCTCCTGGTGCAAAGGCGTTGCGACCCAATATACCAGGAATTAATAGCAGTAAAATATTATCTCTAAGGAATATTCCAGATACTGATCGAATTAAGGAATATGTTGATAAGGAAGGGACCAAAGAGGCAGTCGTTATTGGTGGTGGCTTTATCGGTGTGGAAATGGCGGAAAACCTTCGCGAGAGAGGCTTAGATGTAACCTTGGTTGAAGCTGCTCCTCATATCCTAGCACCATTTGATACGGATATGGTTGTGATTGCAGAGAAGGAACTAGAGGATCATGGTGTTCATCTAATTCTAGGAGATGGAGTGAAAGCTTTTAAAGAGCTTGGCCACAAGGTGGAAGTAACTTTAAATAGTAATACAAAACTTACCACTGATATTGTGATACTGGCCATTGGTGTAGCACCAGATACCAGTTTCCTTAAAGATAGTGGAATTGATCTTGGTCCAAGGGGACATATTCTTGTAAACAACCGGTTGGAGACAAACAAGGAAGGCATCTATGCTGTAGGAGATGCTATATCAGTAGTAGACTATGTAACGAATCAGGTTACAGCCATTCCACTAGCAGGCCCAGCTAATAAACAAGGGAGAATTGCAGCGGATAATGTGGCTGGACTTAATTCTAAATATACCGGTACTCAAGGAAGTTCTATATTGAAAATCTTTGAAATGACTGCGGCGAGTACAGGAGCCAATGAAAGAACATTACAAAAGGTGGGTATACCATATCAACAAGTTACCGTGCACCCATTATCCCATGCTTCTTACTATCCGGGAGCGATTCCGATGACATTAAAGTTGTTGTTTGATGAACAGGGAAATGTTCTTGGAGCACAAGGAATAGGATATGATGGAGTTGATAAAAGAATTGATGTAATCGCTACGGTAATTCGAATGAAGGGAACCGTAGAGGACTTAACCGAGTTAGAACTGGCTTACGCACCTCCATTTTCATCAGCCAAGGATCCGGTCAATATGGCAGGGTATGCTGCGCAGAATGTATTAGAGAATCGAAGCCATGTGACAACTTGGGATGAAGTGATGCAGATGAAGCGAGAGGATTATTTGCTTGTAGATGTACGAACCCAGTTCGAATATAACAATGGTCATATCGAAGGTGCCATCAATGTTCCACTGGATGATCTAAGGGAACGTATCAATGAACTGGACCCTGATAAGCTAATCGTGGTATATTGCCAGGTGGGGTTACGTGGTTACTATGCTGATCGCATCCTTTCGCAACATGGATACCAGGTCTTAAATGTAACTGGTGGTTATAAATCAGCAATGAATCTGAAGTTTGTACCGCAAAAGGTAGAATTAAGAGCGGCGGCCTTAAAGAGCGAGAGACGAATTATAATTGATCCAGATACGCAAACAGTGAAAGAGGATGATGAAACTATAAAACCTAAGGAAGGATACTATGATAAATCCTTGGATGCATGTGGACTATGCTGTCCGGGACCTTTACTACAGGTGAAGACTGCCATGGATGATCTTGCGGTTGGACAGATCCTAAAAGTAAGCGCTACTGATCCTGGTTTCTATGAGGATATAAAGGCCTGGTGTAGAAGCACGAATAATGAGCTTGTTGATCTTAAGAAAGATGGAGGGAATATCACCGCATTTATTTGTAAAACAGATTCATGCAGCAGTAATTATAAACAAAATCCTAATGTATCGGAGCAATCCGGTAAGGATAATAAAACTATGGTAGTATTCAGTGGGGATCTTGATAAGGCAATTGCCTCCTTTATCATCGCCAATGGTGCAGCTTCTATGGGTAAGAAAGTAACCATGTTCTTTACCTTCTGGGGACTTAATATTTTAAGAAAACCAAAGAAAGTCAATGTACAAAAAGACATCGTAAGCAAGATGTTTGGAATGATGATGCCTCGTGGAAGTAAGAAACTTAAACTTTCCAAGATGAATATGATGGGAATGGGTGGTAAGATGATCCGCAAGGTCATGAAGGATAAGAACGTCTCCTCCCTAGAAGAATTAATCCAAATAGCTATTGATAATGGGATAGAGATTGTTGCTTGCCAGATGTCGATGGACGTTATGGGATTAAGGAAAGAAGAGTTAATTGATGGCGTGAAAATCGGCGGTGTTGGTTACTACCTTGGGGAAGCCGAAGATTCTAATGTGAATCTATTTATATAATTGTTTAGTAGCAAGAGTTAAATTGCCAATAGATATTCTCATATAGTGGCCCTATCGGTAATGATAATGAATCGTTATGGGTAGGGCCTTTTCATATCTACTAATGATTGTGTAAATACTTGCTATTCTTAATCTAATTATCTTTTCTAGATATCGTATTTATGCTATACTGTTCTAAAGTTAATGAGTAGAATTTACTACAAACAGTTTTCATTAAAATGTATTAATTACTTGGGAGTTTAATAGATTTGAAAATCTTATAAACTTATGGGGAGGATTTTCTATGATAAGAACAAGAAAAATATCGACCACATTTTCAATAATATTGGCATTAATTATGATTACTGTACATATTCCAAAGATTGCATCTGGAGACATTAAGCAAATTACAGAGGCTGAGGATAAGCTGGAGAATATATCTAATGAAGAGAAAGCAGTATTGGAGGAGCTTTTTTTTATTTCTCAGCATATTGATGAAATGGAAATTGAAGAAGAACAGATTTCTATGGATATGGAGCGTATACAGGCCGAGATCGGAGATATTGAAAATACGATAGTAGAGAAGCAAAAGGAGTATGATGAACAATTAGTACTTCTAGAACGATTTTTAGTTCTTTATCAAAGAAGTGGTCCTGCTACCTATATTGAGTTCCTCTTGAAGACGGAAAATTTAACCGAGTTTCTTAAAAGTATGAATATAATCAAAGACATTTCAAAGAATGTTGGAGAATTATTGGCTTCCTTAGAGGAATATAAGGAGCTATTAGAGCAGGAAAAAGCTCGATTGGATGAGAAGCTTTTAAGCTTAGAGGCTAAAAAGACTGAGTTACAAATAAATTTAGAAAAACAACGAGCGTTAAGACAAGAGCAGGAGGATTATTTAGCTTCATTAAAGGTGGATAAAGCATTTTATGAAGAGCAATTAAGCAATCTAGAGCAACTGTGGGATGCGAATAAAATGCTATTCTCAGAAATCGTCGATGAAATCACAAGAATTGTTGGGGAAGGATATTTCACGATGGAGGATTTAAACATTATGTTCTCCTTCACCGGTATCAAAGGGCATATTAGCGACGATACCTTTAATCAGGTGCTAAATAGGCACTCGGACTTAACGGAGACGATTTTTACCTTCCAACCTGGGAAGATTATCATAGAAATACCTGAAAATCATATGATAATCGGTGGAAGCTTTATCTTGGCGGGAGAGAGCACCATTGAGTTCATTCCTGAGGAAGGNCGTTTCTATGATATGGAGTTAGAACAATCTTCCCTAGATGAGCTATTCCGTAATAGNCCATTGACTATTGATTTTAAGGCAATCGCAGGGGAAATGGTAATCTTTAATTTTNCTGTTGAGAATGTGGAAAGCCAAGAGGGAAGTTTGGCTTTTGAAATTAAATTGCAGTTTTAAAGAGGGATGTTTGTTATTATTAAAGGATTTTATTTTTTAAATAAAATTAGATACTAAAATGCGGGAAATAAAGGTAAGGAGTGGTGGGATGATTCGAGCGAATGGGGTTTATTTGCGGTATCCTGATGGTACTGAGGCTTTAAAGGATATTAATTTACATATTAAACCTGGTGAAATTGTATATATCACCGGACCGAGCGGCTCCGGTAAGACTAGTCTACTAAAATTACTTCTTGGCATGGAATTTGCGACGCTTGGGTCATTAGAGGTAATGGGAATGCCGATGGTAAAAGGGAAAACTGCTAGTATAAATAAACTTAGAAGGAAGATAGGTCCTGTTTTCCAAGAATTCAAGCTAATTGATGGAAGAAGAGCTTTTGAAAATGTGATGATGGGGATGCGTTTTCTTGGAATGCCCCCTCGTAAAATGAAAGATGAAGCCAAAAATGCTTTAATTAAAGTTGGGTTGGAAGAAAAAATGGCTTCTAAGGTGGAGAATTTATCATGGGGCCAGCAACAAAGGGTAGCGATTGCGAGAGCAATTGCTAGAAAACCAGCATTAATTCTAGCCGATGAACCTACCGGCAATTTGGATCAGGAAAATGCGATGAATATCTTAAAAATACTTCATAACGTTAAGGATATTAACACAACGGTACTTATAACAACTCATGCGACGCATCTGCTTGATGGAATAGAGGATGCTAACTTTCTTCATGTTGATAATGGTTCTATACGTGTAGAAGGAAAGGGGTGGTGATATGAAGACATTCCTATATAATGTTGGATATTTTCACCGGGAAACCTGGAGAATAGTGAAATCAAATTTACTATCAAATCTATTTTCCGTTCTTGGAACCGGGCTTATTCTATTTCTATTCGGTATGGTGGCAACAGGAACACTGATCGGCAATGAGCTTCTTGCAAAATTACAGCAAGAAGCAGAAATCAGTGCTTATTTTAGCGAGACTATGGATGAAAGCGTCGCTCTATTATTGGTTGATGAGATTAAAGAAATTGAGGGCGTGTGGAATGCTAGGCTTGTTGGAGAAGAAGAGTCCCGCTCTCAAATGGAAGACCTACTGGGGGAAGAAGCCGGAATTCTGGAATTATTTGAGGAAAATCCATTTGCGGCTTTTATCGAGATCAGAATACATCTTGATTCCATGGATACGGTACTTAATGAAGTAGATAATCTAAATGGTATTGAATATGTCAGGGATAACAGGGCAGTTCTGGAGCGGTTACAAGGGATCATCGGTGGATTAAAAATCATCGGAACTCTCATTATACTTGCAGTAGGAATCACAACCCTAATTATCCTATCCCATATGATCCGGCAAGGGATTTATAATAATCGCGAACAGATTAATACCCTGCGTTTACTTGGTGCACCGGGAAGCTTTATTGGTTTCCCCTTTGTAATGGTGGGATTGCTGCTTACCCTACTGGGAGGAGCTTTAGCTACTATTTTAATAAATGTTTTAATTAATAGCGGTTATAGCAGTATAGATGGTGCACTTACTTTCATACCATTGCCCTCGCAGCAGGGATTAATGATGAATATATCGATTTTGATAATCGCTGTTAGCTTGGTGCTGGGACTGTTGGGGAGTCTGTTTGGACTATCCTCGATAGGGAAGAATAGGTGATAGGCAATGGTCTTAAACGAAAGATAAACAACCACTTTCGGCCGGTCGACGCCAACCTGGATATATATGCACACATATTCAGATTTAGTTAAATATAGACTTTCAGCACCGAGTAAAATTAAATACAAATAAATTTTGGAGGAAGACAGAATGTACAGTTTTATGAATGATTACAGTGAGGGAGCTCATCCTAGAATTTTTGAAATGTTAAAGCAAGCAAATTTGGAGCAGAATAACGGATATGGTTTGGATGATCATAGTTTGAAAGCAAAGGAATATATCAAGAAGAAGATTGGGAGAGAGGATGTGGATATTCATTTTATCCCTGGAGGAACCCAGACAAACCTTTTGGTTATTTCCTCTTTCCTGCGTCCTTACCAATGCGTTATCTCTGTTGATACTGGACATATTAATGTCCATGAGACAGGGGCCGTGGAAGCTACTGGTCATAAGGTGGTTACCGTACCTGGTAAAGATGGGAAATTAACTCCTGAAGCGATTGCTAAGGCTTTGGAATACCATACGGATGAGCATATGGTACAGCCAAAGATGGTCTATATCTCCAATACGACGGAGCTTGGAACTATTTATACCAAGGCGGAACTTACTGCCATAAGCAACTTCTGTAAGGAAAAGAAGCTTCTATTATTCCTTGATGGCGCTAGACTGGCATCAGCACTAACTTGCAAAGCCAACGACCTAACCCTTAGTGATATTGCAAACCTAGTTGACGTATTCTACATCGGTGGAACAAAAAATGGGGCTTTGCTTGGGGAAGCACTTGTGCTATGTAAAGAAAGCTTGAAAGAAGACTTCCGTTATCTTATCAAGCATCGAGGAGCCATGATGGCAAAAGGATTTGTTATGGGAATTCAGTTTGAAGCACTATTTGAAGATAATCTATATTTTGAACTTGGATTACATGCAAACCAGATGGCAGAGAGAATCGCAGAAGCTCTACATCAAGGAGGCTATTCCTTCTATGCCACACCTGGAACTAATCAATTATTCCCTATTCTGTCAAATGAAATTATTGATACACTGGCGGAGAAATTTGTCTTCTCTATACAGGAAAAGATTGATAAAGAGAATAGTGCTGTGCGATTTGTGACTTCTTGGGCAACGACAGAGGAAAGCGTGGAAGCGCTTGTAAAGGAATTACTCCTATACGGTGCANGATAAGGGTATGTTNNATACTTNNTTANCGATTTTNGANANTNCAGCNAAANAATAAAGGGGAGAAGTATTTATGTTAACAAGGGTAAACCAGAAGAATGGAGATCAGTTATCCATCCTTGGATTTGGTTGTATGCGGTTTCCAACTAAAGGTGGAGGGATTGATGAGGAACGGTCCATTAAAATGATAAGAAATGCGATTGAGAATGGGGTTAATTATTTTGATACTGCATATTTTTATCATAATGGAAAAAGTGAATCCCTACTGGGAGATGCCCTTACTGGGGGCTACCGTGAACAGGTCAAGATTGCAACAAAACTACCTCCTTTTATGGTAAGTAAACTAGAGGGGGCTAAGAAAATATTTGCAACGCAGCTGGAAAAGTTAAAAACAGATTATATCGACTATTATCTTCTACATATGCTTACTGATAAAGCCACTTTTGATCGAATGGTGGATATCGGTGTTATTGAATGGCTGGAGCAGTTAAAGAAGGAAGGAAAGATACGCAATCTAGGCTTTTCCTTTCATGGTGGTAAAGTGGATTTTGAACAAATTGTACAAGCTTATCCTTGGGACTTCTGTCAGATCCAATACAACTATCTAGATGAGAATAACCAGGCAACCAAATCTGGATTACAACTGGCGCACTCCTTAGGAATTCCTGTTATTGTAATGGAACCACTTCGCGGAGGTAAGCTTGTCAACAACCTACCTCCCGAAGTAATCAAAGAATTCCAGAGATATGATAAGAAGAGGACGCCTGCGGAATGGGCGCTTAGATGGATTTGGAATCACACTGAAGTAAATGTAGTTCTATCCGGAATGAGTGATGAAGCACAGGTTGCGGAGAACATTAAAATTGCTTCAGATGCAGATGCCAATACCCTAACGGAGGAAGAACTAGAAGTGTTTGAGAGGGTTAAAGCAATTATGCATGAGAAGACCAAGGTACCATGCACCNGTTGCGGCTATTGTATGCCTTGCCCTTATGGAGTTGATATTCCAGGCTGTTTTGTAAGTTATAACGATAAATATCTGCTGGGATTAAAACAAAACCGTTGGAAATACATGCAAACCTTAGGTCTGTTATCAAAACAACCCTCCTTTGCATCCCTGTGTGAGGAATGTGGTAAATGTGAGCGACACTGCCCACAAAACATTGAAATTCGCAAGGAATTAAAGAATGTGAAAAAAGAAATGGAAGGTCCATTTTTTAAACCGATAGTGAGTATCGCCCGCAAAATTACTAGGGTAGAATAATAGTGATTGATATTATACATACTTTAATAGAAGTGATAAATGTGCAAAGAATGAGATTAAAGTGAAAGATTTCTATGTCTTTCACTTAGCTCTTTGTGTGTTCGCTGCGAACACAAACTTACTATGCGCATTGTCAGCAAAGCTAGGCTACAATGAGCAGAAATGAGGAGAATAATGAAAAAGATTGTACCGTCATTACTGCTGAATTTACACTGAATGGACAAAAGTTTCTTGGACTGGATGGTGGTCCATACTTCCATTTCAATGAGGCGATTTCCATGACTATAGAATGTGAATATGAAGAAAATAATAATTAAAGAACTGGAAGATGCAAACCGTTAGTCTACCAATAGCCTTTGGCCATTGTCCTATGAATAGAGTCTTTCCAAATCCTTATTTAAAAGGATTTGGAAAGACTCTTGCATTATATATTGATTATATTCGACTCGTTCATCAATAATCACCAGTCATGAATATTAAGAAATAATCTATATTATCCATGTATTAAGATTATTGGTTCTGCCGCCATTCTTCACGTAAGATATCCATATAAACTTCATCGTAAAACTTTCCTTTTAAATAATAGGACTGCCTTCTTCTACCGATTTCTTTAAAACCTACTTTCTTATAGCAGTGGATGGCTCTTTCATTGAAGGAGAAAACCTTCAACATAATATTATTTAGATTGAGATAATTAAATCCATAGTCAAGTAAGAGCTGAAGTGCTTCCTGGCCATAGCCTAGATTACGATTTGCCTCTTCACCGATAAATAATCCCAGATCAGCATTTTGCATCACCTGATTAATAACATTGAAGCCGCAATTTCCAAGAAGGGCATCATCCTCTAAACGAACGATAGCAAATTGGTAATTGCCAGAATTTTTCTTAATCCATTCCTTTTCATCTTCCACAGAAATCACTCTAGAAGAATTCCCTAAACCATCAGTAGTGGCAAAGTCACTCAGCCACTTCACATAAGTTTCCGCATCGTCTACGCTCATGGGTGACAGATAAATTCGGTTACCAACGAGTTTCTTAAAGTATTTCAATAACATCCCTCCCTACAAAGTTTTTAATAAGTTTATAAATTGCAATATGGAATTCTTTGCATTGTATAACATAAAGTAACTTTTGTAAATGGTTTCTTGAATTATGTTTATTCGAAATTAATACTTAATCAATGATAATTTACAAAAAATTCAAGAAAGTATAGGCTGAAAAAAGGACGTCTCCCTCTGATATATTCCAGAGATGAGACGTCCACTATTTATTACATATAATACTTATATTTGTGATTATAGTTTAATATCATCAGAAGGTGATGCAAAGGGTCCAGGGATAACTTGAACACCGCGATGATTTCCAAAGTAGTCAGTGTCAAAGCGGATTGGTGATCCATCTGGGTTCTCGAAGTATTGTTCCGGTTCGAATGCTTTGCCGAGTACTTCGGTGTTGATCATTCGAACGTTGAAATCCTTTATGTAATCATATATATTTGTGCTCAGATAATATTGACCGTCTTTTTCCACCAGTTCAACCTTAAGTCCCTGATCATTTTTTTCATCTAACAGGTAGTTCACTTCCTTTTTCCATGGTTTAGCACCGTTTAGATATGCATTTCCTTCACTCCAGATTGGCAGATGACCAAAATGGGCAGGCTCTAAAGCGACCATATTTGGACGCTGGGAGAAATCGAACTGGGCAATCCATTCATCATATGTTGGGTATTCATTGAAAACGTGTATGCCAACTTGTCTATTTTCTCGGATAGTTTGATTTGGATCATGATCATTATGGATTACAAAGTCTTCAGATGGCCACTTCTGGATAAATATATTGTTGTAGAAACGGTTGTCACCGTGAAGAATGGTCATAAAGCCCATCACTTCTGTCCGGTGTGGTATGTGATAAGGTGTATAGCGTGGACCGGTTCCACCGCCGATGGAGGTAAATGAACCACAGATAAGGTTGTGAACCATAGCTACGCCTTGGGTCGCACAGCGAAGACTGGCGTCTGAAAGCAGGATATTGTTATCAATTAGTGTTGGACCATGGCTGACTTCCACAAATAAATCCTGACAATTCATACCACCTTCAAGCTTTTTAGCATACGACGGCCGCTGATTATCATGAAGCAGGTTCTGGGTAATACGTGTGCCTTGAGCTTCCCAGTCACACCAGATTCCCATTACACAATGATGGATATGGTTGCGGCGCATAATTACATCAATGGGTGCATGTAGCTTTATCCCAGCAACTTCTGCTCCTCCAAGCTCCATCATATTATTTATATGGTGGATATGGTTGTCTTCAATGATACTAAAGACACAACCCATCCGGCCAATAATACCACCCTGCTCACAGTGGTGGATGTTGCAGCGGCGAACAATATGACCGCCGATATTTTCTTTTAGCCAACCATGATATTGGCCACGGCAAATGGCATCGCGTTCCATCTGGGTAGGACTCTTTACATGCTTATTTGTAAAATAATGCTCGTTGTCAGGATCAAGATATTTGCCCAGAGAAATGCCAGCACACTTACTGTTTGAAATCTCGCAGTCTTCTATGATCCAGCCTTTACTCCAATGAGGACCAATCATGCCGTCCTGAAAAGCTGCAGGTGGTGCCCAGGTGGTGGCAGCTTTATCGATTTTGAATCCACTGACAGTAATATAATTGACCCCTGTTTTAGATGGCATAAAGCATCTACGTCGTACATTGATTTCTACATCTTCCTCATTTGGATTCAGACCTTGGAAATTGGAATAAATAATTGTTTCATCATTATCTATGTCCTGTTCGGTATACCACTTATAAATAGATTCTTCAGGTACCCAACTGAACTCATAAACTTCGCCTTTAATACATTCTTCTAAAGTTGTGGTTTCATACATGGCTTTGTCATTTAAATACACACAGCCGGTATGTTTATTAGGTGTAGCGAAATACCAGTCTCCAAATACTAAAGTCGTATAGGGATTGTAATCGCCGAAAAAACTGTTTGCGATCCGGCACACCCAGACATTTTCTTTGTAATGTTGCCAGGTTTTTACCTGCTCTGCACCAGTAATTACAGCACCAAGAGGTTCAGTACTGATATAAGTGATACGGGCATCTTCAGTACCGGCATGAACCGGATCAACATATTCCCTGTAAACCCCAGGTGCTACCAAGACTTCATCGCCGGGTAGCGCCACCTTTGCGGCTTCGTTGATACGTCGGAATGGTCTCTCCTTGGAACCGTCGCCGTCTCTCATAACATTTACGTCTACATAGTATTTCATTATAATACCTCCTCATATAATATGTTTTAATTACAAGAACGCTATTATTGAAATATGTATTAGGAATATTATTCCTGAGATTATTATATCATACATATAAAATGTTTAAGTAGCTTTTTTTAAAGTTTCCATCTGTTCTCGGACCGCTATCATCCTGAGTTTGGAGTTGATTGTGTCTTTACATATATATCCTAAAATTGTAAACTATGTATAAGAGTGATGGATGCTTAATTAACAAAGAAAATTAAATAAAAGAGAACAAAATGGTGGCGTGATTTTATTAGTCATGTAGGGGGAGACAAGTATGCTTTTATTAATAATAAGACATGGAGAGTCGGAAGCTGATATACTAAAAGTTCATGAGGGCAGAGCAGATTTTTCACTCACTGCGAGAGGGCATAAACAAGCTTTGGAAATGGCATCTTATGTTAAAGAACACTACGCAATAACAAAATTGTACTCAAGTACTTTAAAACGGGCGAAGCAAACAGCTCGGTATTTATCAGATTTATTTAATATAGGGATAGAATTCGAAGAAGATTTGATGGAATTTAATAATGGTTTGCTCGCAGGCTTATCTTTTGAAGAAGCGAAAGAAAAGTATCCGCTAATTAAAAATCTGCCAATTGATCAAGCTGTCTATGGGCAGGAGTCAAAACTAGAATTTCGAAATCGTGCGGACAGAGTGTTGAAGAAGATAATATCAGAAGGGAAGGAAGATGATACGATAGCGATTGTTTCCCATGGAGGTATGATTAATCAGTTATATAGATCTTTTTTAAAACTTCCGGTGCAAGAGGATGCTTTTTTCATAACAGGAGACACCGGCATTCATGTATGGAAAATTGGAGTTGGTATTAATTATATTATAAAATCCAACATATCGGAGCATATCATTGGAATATAAAATTCTATATCTGAGGTGTCCTTATGGAACAAAGGTCCTAAATTGAAAATCGAAATGCAACCCTTTCGAATTCAGATTAACATAAAAACGTCTACGTCTAATAAATATATTTGCCAGATGGTTGCACTTTGGCTTGTAAAAAGATTGGCTGAGCCAGTCTTTTTGTTTTCGGGATCTTTGTTATGTATTTGGGATGTTATGTGATTACCTGATAACTTTAATAACAAGTTCTCCAGTGTGTGGTTTGCGAACAATGGACACAATTCATCAACTCTTATTCTAAAAGTTTTTTTGGGACATATCTATTTAATAATAGATAATTCGGAGATGTTAATATGGAAAGTTTCCAGAGTGAAAATCATCATCAGGAGATCAATTTAAATGGCCAAAGCCTTGATATCGTAAAGGAAAAGATGGACAAACTCAAACAACTATTCCCTGAAATTGTTACAGATGAAAAAATTGATTATGATAAGTTGAAAATAGTACTTGGTGAGTACATTGAAAAAAATGATGAAAGCTACCGATTTACATGGTATGGAAAAAGAGAAGCTATTAGAAAGTCGCAAATACCTTCTACTGGTACACTTAGGCCATGTATTGAAGAAAGCAAGGATTGGGATACGACACAGAACCTTTATATCGAGGGTGATAACCTTGAGGTGTTGAAATTATTACAGAAAAGCTATAATAGTAGGATTAAAATGATCTATATTGATCCTCCGTACAATAAAGATAAAGACTTTATTTATCCTGATAAGTGGAG
>JGI24707J26582_10002797_pt1 | contig 12920 bp, 12 predicted proteins | sample BioPla1DNA1_FD_26582 | JGI IMG/M metagenome (IMG submission 26582) | reverse complement strand
AATGAAAAAAAGCTAATGGGCGATCTTCATACCCCCGTTAGCTTATATCTCAAAGTAAGAAATTTATATCCTCAATCGGTTCTTCTTGAAAGTTCAGATTACCATTCTAAAGAGAATGCTTATTCCTATATTGGTATAGCACCTTTAGCTTCAATAGAAATTAAAAATGAAAAAGTGAACTATTCACTTCCTAATGATAAAAAACGCAATGATACAATATCAAAAGAAAAGCCATTAGAGAGTATATTATCTCACTTTATTCAAAGCTTTTCCGTAGAAGGAACAAGTGCAGATTATTGTGGTTTCTATGGTTATACAGCATACGATTGCGTTAAGTACACTTGTAATATCCCTATTCCAAACCACTGCTCTTCCAGTCATACTTCAGACTTATATTATATACTTTATAAATATATCATCCGTTTTGATCCTTTGAAAAAGGAAATCACACTTGTAGAACTCGTAAAAGATAAAAAGGAAGAAAGCAAGATAGACTCGTTAATCAAATTAATAGAAGACAGAAACTTTTCCTCTTATGCATTTGAAACTACAGGTCCTATTACTAGTTCCATAAATGATATAGAACATAAAAAAGGAGTTGAAAAATGCATCGATTATTGTTTAAAGGGAACTACCTCTCAAATCGTTTTTTCTCGTTCATTTACTCAACCTTTTCAAGGAGATGATTTTAAAGTATATCGTGCCTTACGAAGTATTAATCCTTCTCCTTATCTCTTTTATTTTGATTTTGGTAATCACCGAATAATAGGTTCATCACCCGAAACACATTGTAGAATTGTGGGTAATAATGCCTATATAGACCCTATTGCAGGAACAACTAAAAGAACAGGAGATAAATCAGTAGATGAATCTTTAATTCATAAGTTACTAAATGATCCTAAAGAAAATGCAGAGCATATGATGCTAGTTGATTTAGCAAAAAAGGATTTAAGCCAAAACTGCGAAAAAGTTACTGTAGAATTCTTAAAAGAACCTCAACTTTATAGTCACGTTATTCATTTAGTTAGTCGGGTTAAAGGCATTATTGCTAATAAGGAGAAGCAAATTAAACTTTTTTTAGATACGTTTCCCGCGGGGACTTTGAGTGGATCACCTAAAGTAAAAGCAATGGAACTTATAAATACATTAGAAACTAAAACAAGAGGTGTCTATGGTGGATGTGTAGGATTTATAGGATTAAATGGTGAACTAAATCAAGCAATTGTTATTCGCACCTTTATCAGTCAAAATAATCAACTTACATTTCAAGCTGGTGGAGGTATTGTAGCCAATAGTGTTGCTGAGAATGAAGTTAATGAGGTTAAAAACAAATTAGCCGCTCTTACACAATCCATTGAATTAGCCAAACAGTTAAAAGACTAACTTATGAAGACGATTCTATTTACACAGCTAATAAAACTGCAAAGAGTTATACTTGCCACAGACATCCTACCTACTATTGCTACTTCATATCAATATATATATAAAAAGATAGCTTCTTTATTCTTTTATGCTAACTATTGGTGGCATTCTTGGTCGATTCCGACCACTAAAATACCTCTCTAATCAACACCTAGTTAATACTAAGAAATACAGGTATTAACTTATTACTTTTCTTCTAATTACACGGAGTAGTTTAATCACTAAACTATACTACTCCTCTAGCACTATACAGCTAATTTTAAAAAATATTACAATGAAAATCATATTACAAAAACTATTTGAACATCAAACTTTAGAGCAAAAAGAAGCTCAAAAGCTACTATATAATATTGCAAAAGGTGAGTACAATTCATCACAAATAGCATCTCTTATTACCACTTTTTTAATGCGTAGTATTACTGTGGAAGAATTAAATGGATTTAAAGAAGCACTACTCAACCTACGTGTGATCCTTCCTATAAGCGACTTCGATGTTATTGATATCGTGGGTACTGGAGGTGATGGAAAAAACACCTTCAACATTTCTACCACTTCTTCTTTTGTAGTAGCAGGAGCAGGCTATAAAGTAGTAAAACATGGAAATATGGGTATGACCTCTATTAGTGGAGCAAGTAATTTAATGCAAGAGTGTGGAGTAAAATTCTCTACTGATGCAGATAAAATTAAAAATAGTCTAGATAAAAGTAACATAGCCTACCTTCATGCCCCACTATTTAACCCAGCAATGAAGGTTGTATCCCCTATTCGTAAAGAATTAGGTGTAAGAACCCTATTTAATATATTAGGACCACTGATTAACCCTATATTACCTAAATATCAATTACTAGGTGTTTATAATCTCTCACTATTAAAATTATACACCTATACCTATCAGACTAATTCAACCAACTTCTGCGTGGTCCATAGCTTAGATGGATATGACGAAATATCTTTGACTGATCAATTTATGGTTGCTAATCGATATGGTGAACACCTTTATACTCCGTCAGAACTAAACCTTCCCTTTTCTAATGCTAAAGAGTTAGAAGGTGGATCAACACCACAAGAAGCCTCAAAAATATTCTTCAATATTTTAAACAATAAGGCTACTCCATCGCAAACTAACACAGTAATAGCTAATGCAGCTTTTGCTATTCATACCATGGAAGCTAATAAATCACTAGAGGAATGCATAGATCTAGCTAGAAACTCCATTACAAGTGGTAAAACAAAAAATGCTTTTCAAAAATTCATTCAGCTAAACAGTTAAAATATGAATACCTTTTTATCAAAAATAATAGCTCATAAACGGGAAATACTAAAACTACAAAAAGAAACAATTAGTTTAGAGCACTTTAAACAAAACCTAACTGATAGAACTCCTATATCTCTTCTCTCCTCTTTACAACAATCAGCCAATGGTATAATAGCAGAATTTAAAAGGAGTTCTCCATCACAAGGAAACATTAATAGGTCGGCTAACCTATTAAAAACTATTAAACTCTACGAAAAGTCTGGAGCTTCTGCTCTCTCTATACTAACCGAAGAGAGATTTTTTAAGGGGAGTCTGTCGGACATAAAAAACATTAGAGATAAGACCTCCCTACCTATTCTCCGAAAAGATTTTATTATCGATGAATATCAAGTCTATCAAGCGAAACAAATAGGTGCTGATGCTATATTGTTAATAGCCTCTGCCTTATCGCTAAATAAATGTGTTCAATTAAGTCGAGTAGCTCATCATTTAGGTTTAGAGGTTTTACTTGAGATTCATGAGGAAAAGGAACTAGAATACCTTAAATGCCAACCCCATATAGTAGGTATAAACAACAGAAATTTACACTCATTTGAAGTGAGCATAGATACTTCTATGCAACTCATAAAACAAATACCTACTGATTATTTCACTATTTCAGAAAGTGGTATAGATAACAAAGAGACCATAAGAAAATTAAAAGAAAGTGGTTTTGATGGTTTTCTAATAGGAAGTGCTTTAATGCAATCGTCTAAACCTCACAGTCTTTTAGGTCAATTTACAAGCCCTATAATTCAATGAAAAAAGTACTAAAGGTGTGTGGAATGACTCACTCATTAAATATTAAGAAAGTAGAAGCTATAAAACCTGATTTTATGGGATTTATATTTTACCAAAAGTCTAGTCGTTTTCTAAAAGAGCCTCCTTCTTATTTACCTACTAAAGTAAATCGTGTGGGTGTTTTTGTGAATGAGAAACAAGAAACAATAAGAGAAATAGCCAATCTATATAGTCTAGATTACATTCAATTACATGGAAATGAATCGCCTATTTACTGTAAAGAATTACAACAAGAAGGATTTAACCTAATCAAAGCTTTCCAGATAAGCTCTATTAGCGATCTGGAAAACACTACTAATTATATAAATAGTAGTCAGTACTTTCTTTTCGATACCCCTTGTAGTGGATATGGAGGAAGTGGTGAACAATTTAATTGGGATTTACTACATCAATATGAAAATTCAATCCCTTTTTTCTTAAGTGGAGGTCTTTCATTGAAAAGTATCTCAGAATTAAGAGCTTTTACACACCCCAAACTAATTGGATATGATATCAATAGTCAATTTGAAATAAAACCAGGTATAAAATCAGAAGCTAAAGTAGAATTATTTAAAAATCAACTAATAAAATACAACTTGCTATGAATAGAATAAATAAACTTTTCCAAAAGAAGGAACAAAATATACTCTCCATTTATTACTGTGCAGGATATCCCACCTTAGAGAGCACAACTACTATATTAGAGAGTTTAGAAACAAATGGAGTAGATTTAGTGGAAATAGGAATACCTTTTAGTGATCCATTAGCTGATGGAAAAACAATACAACAAGCAGCTAAAATAGCTTTGCAAAATGGAATGACTTTACGCTTACTCTTTGAACAATTAAAGGACATACGTAACTCAATACAAATACCCTTAGTCTTAATGGGTTACTTTAATCCTATTTTAACTTTAGGTTTTGAAACCTTCTGTAAAAAGTGTGATGAATGTGGTATTGATGGTATCATTATACCAGACCTTCCTTATGATTTCTATAAGCAACATTTTAAGAAAATAATAACTAGCTATAAAGTAGAAATAATACCTCTTATTTCGCCTGAAACAGATGTTAATCGCATTCAAGAAATTGATAACGAAACGAATAGTTTTTTATATGTTGTGTCTTCTAATGCCATAACGGGAGCTCAACCCAATTTTACCCCTGAACAAGTCCACTATTTTTCCTCAATAAAAGAATTGAACTTAAAAAATCCACACCTCATAGGATTTGGAATTAGCAATTATCAAACAGCACAAAAAGCACTTAATAATGCAAATGGTATCATCATTGGAAGCAAATTTATTAATTTACTAAACACTCATAATGACGCCTCTTTAGCTATACAAAAGCTAAAAGAAGAGTTATATAACAAATAAAACATAATATGGAAGTCTTATATAAATTAAAGTCGAAAAAATAAAAAGTATTTATGAGTTACGCTGTATCTATAAAAAATGTATATTTGATTTATAAACATCAAAAAAGTCCTCTTTATGCAAGAAGATAAACCCTCCATTCTATTGATTTATACTGGTGGAACTATCGGAATGATAGAAAATGAAACTACAGGTGCATTAGAAAGTTTTAACTTTGAGTACCTTATGGAGTATTTTCCTCAAGTAAAAAAATTAAATCATAACATTGCATCTTATTCATTTAATCCACCTATTGATTCATCTGATATTGAACCTCAATCTTGGGAGATTTTAGCTGAAATTATTAGTAACAACTACGAGAGTTACGACGGATTTGTTATTCTTCATGGTACCGATACGATGGCTTATACTGCTTCAGCCCTCAGTTTTATGTTGGAGAACTTAAATAAACCCGTTATTTTAACAGGATCTCAACTTCCAATCGGAATGTTAAGAACCGATGGCAAGGAAAATTTAATTACTTCAATAGAGATAGCTGGTGCTAAAGATGAAAATGGAAATCCAATTGTACCAGAAGTCTGCATCTTTTTCGAAAATAAACTCTTAAGAGGAAATAGAACTACAAAAATTAATGCGGAAGAATTTAGTGCTTTTCGTTCATTTAATTATCCTGCTTTAGCTGAAGCAGGTATTCACATTAAATATAACAAAGCATTGATCAAAGAATTCAAAAGCAAGTCACTAATAACTCATAATAAGTTTAACCCCAATGTTGTTATCTTAACTTTATTTCCCGGTATTCAAGAGGAGATAGTCCATTCTGTTTTACATGTAAAAGCTATAAAAGCAGTTGTGTTAAAAACCTATGGGTCTGGTAATGCTCCTCAAAAAGATTGGTTAGTAAGGGAATTAAAAGAGGCTATAGAAAGAGGAATTATAGTAATAAACATTACGCAATGTGCTGCGGGAGCTGTTGAAATGGATCGCTATGAAACAGGTATACAGTTACAAAAAATTGGGGTTATTAGTGGATATGATTGCACATCGGAATGTGCTATCACAAAATTAATGTTTTTATTAGGTCAAGGATTTAACACACAAAAAATAAGACAACTTATGGAAACTAATCTTGCTGGTGAACTAACTCTTCCTACTTATAAATCTTAAGTCTTTTTATCACCCTCATTTGCTTTTAATAAGGTCTAGGGCATATTGGTTGGATGACTAGGGCAAGTACATTGGATGCCCTAGTCATCCAATCAATAGGTCTTTAATATACTCCCAAATTAAAAACAGAAAGCCGAGATGTTATCAAATGTTAACATTTTGGATTCTATTCTACTTTATGAATCTATTTTATCAAAAAAATAGATACCTTAGTAAAACTCTGATTACTTAACGGGAAGATACTCTATATCTTTTTTTAAGTATACCTGTTTTACCTCCCCGATTATTCAAGCAATCACTTTTTTTAATTTTAAAATATTAAGACCCAAATGAAAGCAAAGTGTTTTCTATTAAACGGTCTATCTGTAGCCGCTACACTCAGCTTGCTAATGATTAGCTGTGTCAATAAAATTGCAGATGAGTCTATTATTGAAGTAGGTAATACTCCAATCCAGTTATCAACCAACATCTATTGTGTGCAGTCTCGCGTTATGGAAAACAAGTTTCAAAATAATGATGCTATTGGCCTTTATGTACTAACTCAACCTAATAAAATAAAGGATGAAAGATACATTGACAATGCGATACTTATTCACTCCTCTTCTGATTCTTTTGAAGCAGAAGACACACTTTATTATCCTAAACAAAAGGTTCTCTGTGATTTTATTAGTTACTTTCCTTATCAAAAAGATGGGTTTGCTACAAATCAATCAAATATAGAGGTAAAGATTAATAAAGATTTATCAAAGGCTGATAATTATTCACAATCCGACTTTATGGTTGCAAACACACAAAACATAGAAGCATCTAATCACCCTATAAAATTGACTTTTCAACACAAAATGGCTAAGCTGTATATTAAAATAAAACCCAAAAANGACAATAAAAAAATAACAGATGTTCTTTTTTCTTTTCCTAAAATAACCTTAAATAATTTTTATACCCAGGCAACATACAATCTTGAAAACAATGACTTTTCCAACTTTCAAGCATCGAGTAACATCTATCCTTTTGGTGAATGGTCAGTAGATAATAACTTCTTAATAGGTAAAGTAGTTAATCTTTTTCCACAAAAAATAGGAGAACAGCAATCTATTACGATTGACGTTGATAATGAAAGCTATTCTTGTTTATTACCTGCTGATTTATCTTTAAAAATGGGGGAAATTAGTGAACTTACCATAAACTTTACGCCGTCTAAAGGAATTGAAGTTGAAAGCTTTCACCCATTAATTGCAGATTGGAAGAAAGGGGAAAATACAGAAATAGAAAATCAACAAATGTATAAAGAAATATCTCTTTCTGAATTAAATTTCCAGTCTTCAAACATCTATCAGTTACTATCAAAAGAAAGAACTCCAATCTATGAAATTACAAAAGAGTTATTACTCTCTGATACAATGAAAGGACAAGCTATTGTAGCTTATCCAATAGAAAAAGGATCAACATTACTAACAAAAGGAATTGTTCTAGATATTATAGGAAACAACCAACCTATACATGGTGGAACAATAAGTTGGAATGCATTGAATAACACTTTTGAATATACTGAAGGTACTCATAGTCCTATACACTCCTTTTATATCGATAATAATAATCAACTCGTTTTTGATACACCAGAGAACATTCAATCTGTTTATCTTTGTAACAAAGTGTTGGTTGATAAAAGAGGAAAAGAAATTAATAATTATCCATTAGTGAAAATAGGAACTCAATATTGGATGCGTAGTGAATTGAAAACAGTGTTTTATAATGATAATAGTAAAATGGAGATATCTATTGATAAAATAGACCCTACTATTCCATCCGTAATAAAAACCAAGAAACATCCCGATCTCTATTTTTATAACGATAAGTTAGTACTAACAAATAAAGTTGCACCTGAGGGTTGGAAACTCCCTAACCAACATGACTGGGATATTCTTATTAACTATATACAAGGGGATGTATCTTTATTGAAAAACACAGAATGGACAGAAAGCGAGGAATCATACTTAACAGGTTTCGATGCTAACAAAACGAGTGCCTTCATAGAGGGTGTTTATCGAGAAAACTCTTCATCAACATGTTATTGGCTTATCAATGACAACAACCCATCAGAGCTCCTCGATAATTCAGCAGGACTGCTTGGATCTAGGCCCGAATACTCACCTATTCCTAATATGGACACTAAAGCACTTTCAATTCGTTGCTTATTAAAACAGTGATTATTCTTATTAAATAAAAAACTCCCCATGCAGTCAAATGAAGTGACCCCCAAAAGTTGGACGGTTAATAATATTTTAAGCTAGGGATTGGAACTGAGCTCGGTATTGTACCGGGCTCTTTCCATTTAATCTATGCTTTATTCTTTTATTGTTATAATACTCTATATACTCATCCAAAGCTTTAATGAAGTGCTCTGCTGATTCAAACTTTTCAGCATAAAGCAATTCTGATTTCATTATGCCGAAGAAATTCTCAATCACTGCATTATCTAGGCAGTTTCCTTTTCTTGACATACTCTGTATGATATTTCGCTCTTCTAGAAGCTTGCNGTATCCCGAGTGCTGATATTGCTATCCTTGATCTGAGTGAAGTGTTAGGCCACCTAGATTCTGATGCTTTGCAAAAGCTTTACCCAACATATCGTAAACCTGTTCCAAATTGGGATTTCTAGAGATATTATAAGAAACTATTTCTCCATTAAACATATCTAAAATTGGAGATAGATATAACTTGATGGAATCAATATTTATTTGTGTCACATCAGTTGCCCATTTACGATTGGGGACATCTGATTTAAACTCTCTAGCAATCACATTAGGTGCTATCCTGCCTACGTTTCCTTTATAAGAGTGATAACGAACCTTGCGTATTTCACACTTTAGTCCCATCTCACTCATTAACTTTTGCACGGTCTTATGATTGATGATAAACCCTCTGTTTCTCATTTCTGCCATAACCCGCCGATAGCCGTAACGGCCTTTATGCTCATGGAAGATANACTTAATGGCATCTCTTTCGTCACTATATTTATCAGAAGTATTAAGTCTTTTAATGTGATAGTAAAAGACAGAACGAGCCAACTTTCTTAACTCTAATAATAAGTCAAGTGGATATTCTGACCTTAGTTCGTTGATGGCTTTTGCCCATTGAGCCGTGCTCGGGATTTCTCTTTCTCGACTAAGGTCCTTACTTTTTTTAATAGTGCGTTCTCAGCTCTTAGGCGTAGATTTTCCGCCTGTAATTTTTCTAATTCTGTGAGTTGTTCTTTTTTCTTTGGTCGTGCCATAGGGTTTTGAGCAGGTCGTCCACGTTTTTTAATATCGAATAGTGAACCTCCAGAACGAACTTTTTTCACCCAAACTTTTATGGTGCTTCGGTTTATATCGTAATTGAGGCATAACTGTTGTAAAGTTAAACCTTTTTCCAGATGCTCTAAAACAATATTTTCTTTTTCTTCTGGAGTAAAATAATTTCCTTTGGTTGGAAGGCGAAGACCATCCTCTCCATATTTATCATATCTAAGCAGCCAATTCCTAACCAGATGATGATCACAAAGTCGAGAGTGGATATCCACTCTTTATCTGGCTGATAATATTCAATTTCTTTTCAAATGAATGTCGCATAATGAAAGTGCACCTCAAAAGTTTTGTGTCTAACTTTTGGGGTGTACTTCAGTTAGGTAACTTATGGGGTTATTTTTTAGTTGTAATTAGAACTAATATCTTCAAGTTGATGAACTACTCATCTATATCCGAAGTTTTTGATCTCTTTTGCGCTTGTTTTCTAATATCACGCGGAGGTAATCCAAATTGTGAACGACAAAAAGTAGAGAAGTGCGAGGGAGAGGAGAAGTCGAATTCTTCTATTATCGATTTAAATGGTTTTTTAGTCGTTTCTAGAATCTGTTTTATTTCCTTCGATTTTTGCTTAAGTATCCAATTATAGGGTGAATCATCAAAAGTATCTTGGAAATACCTATTGAAAGTTCTTTGTGAACAGTTGTACAGTTCGGCTAACTCCTCTATTGTTTTCACCTTTTTATAATTGGCTAAAACAAACTGCTCAAAGCTTACTGTTTTATCTAACATAGGCTTAAAGAAGTTTACAATTTCTTTTTTGGTATATCCAGCACGTATTACAAAAAAGATCTCTTGTAATTTGAGCAGATGCAGGTGTTTGCATGAGAGTTTATTATCTAAATAAAAGTCCACACTCTCTAATACTTTTTTAATGCCTATATTGATAGGTAGTCCATCGTAAGTTGCTTCGTTGATGGATTTCTGTCTTAGATATAGTGATTCTAACATCGCTTTATCACACATATTAACATGTTTCTCAAAACAAAGTAAGGTAAATGAAGCATCAGTTAGCGCAACGCCTTTTATATCATTTTCTTTGGCTAGAAAAAACATGGTACCCTCTTTGTAAACTTTATTGCTGAATTCTTTACAAGATATTTTTACCATGCCTTTAGTAAGGAAAAGTAAGTAGTGTAAATCACCATTATTAAACATGAAGCTTTTATCTTTTTCAATCGAATACCGATTAAATCCCTCTAAAGTGTTTGATAGGTATTTAGAGCAAGATAAATGTTCAGTTAAATAGAGTACTTTCATATTTCTATAAGTTTTAGTGTAGATTTATTATTACTGGAGATGCTTTTCTATCTAATGACGTTTTATATAAGTTTGCAGTAGAGTGATTGACTCCTCTACTATAGATGTTTGATAGAGTAGCGGTCTCTTTATTGGTTATTTTATGTATTGCAAAATTAAATAGAAGTTCTTTAGGGTCTCCTAAGTCATAAAAATCATCCATGAATTGAAACTCATCTAATACAAAGTTGGGTGTAAACCCTTGACTGTAGTCAGAAGATTTTTCAGCGTTGAATATTTCACAGATAATAGGATGTATGGCCCATTGGTCATCTTCGTCTGTATAGGTTGTTGATCCTACATTTTTTCCTTCGGTTTGTGTTCCAATAAGAATGACTTCCATGTATGGACTTAAACAATTAATAACTAATTCTGACGCAGAGGCTGAAGCATTACTTGTTAAAACATATAATCTATTCAGGTCTAGATTTNCNCCTCCTTTATTCCAGCTNTCATTGAATCTTTGTTCNTCANAAGGGTTTTTGTGTTTATCGTTATATTTTAGGTANAATAGAACGTTATTTTTGGCTGAGGCTGGTGCTAAGATTTCACATAATAAAGAAGCCGAACTTATGTANCCTCCATTATTATATCTTAAATCTAAGACAAACTCGTTCACTCCTTTTTCTTTAAACTCTTTAGATAATTTGCGCAGCTCTTGATCGTACGATGAATCGCCTTCTTTTTTCCCTGGTGTGAAATGGTTATAAGCTAAATAACCTATGGTGTAATTAGTATGAGCTATTATATTATGTGTATACACGGGATTATCTTCTATGGCTCTAGCTGCGGGTAGTGTAATTTGCTGAGTGGGTACTATGGTTTGTTCTTCGTTATCATAGTGAGCTAACTGAACATCAATAGCTCCTCCACCATTGTATAGTTGATTGATCCAGCTATCATCTATTTCCTCTTTATTTATGGCGATAATCCAATCCCCTCGTTGTAGTCCTGCTTGGTGGGCTGGAGAATCTGGAATTACATAAAGAACTCGAAGATATATGTTTTGCATCTCTTTATTAGAGTATGAGGCAAATTCAAATCCATAGGAGTTCTCTGTATTGCTTAAAGAACGTGTTTCGGTTGTTGCATTTAATTCTTCTATATACGAATAGGGATAATGTTTTCCATGTTTTATTTTCCCGTCTTTTTTACTGAGGAAATACTGAAAAAACTGATCGGGTGCCATAAAGTAATTTAAAGCTTTATCTGTAGAAGGTATCTCTTTATACCAATAGTAGTTTTGGAGCATGGTTTTTTCTATCCAACGATCTACTTTTGTTTCTTCATAGTATTCTTCTCTCCGATCTTCTCCACAACTCATAAGAAATAAAAAGAGCAAGGGAAGGTAGATAAGAGCAGGGGCTGTTTTTCTTATATTTGAATGTTTATCCATTTTATTTTATCTGGTTTTTGAATAGCATACACAGAAATTGGTTCTGCATGATGTGTGAATAATTAAAAACACCATTGGGTGTGCTATACCATTAATAATCTGATGATCTATATAGGTGAATTAGTATTAGAACGTATTAGTCCCCCTTGTTGTTTTTTAGTGCAGAATATAAATAGAGGATACCCGTTAGCATTAATGCAGAAGATAACCCCGTATAAAAAAAGAGAATGAAACTTTCGGGAAAGAGTCCTTTTTGTCTGCCTAATATACCAAAAGTCATCATAAAGGCCATGGTTATCCAACCTTTTGTATTAAAGAATGAGAGCGGATGACTCTGATTTTCTTTTTCTTTTATTCTTTCTATGTTTTTTTTATAAATGGGCTTAAATATAAGGTAAAAAAAGAGAGCAAAGATAAAAACAGAGAGAACAGATTCTTTGATGAGGTTATTGCTATGTTCTAGCCAAGTGGTTATTCCAATGCGAAAAATATTAGCTCCGGCTAAGAACCAGATTATTCCAGCAAAGAGTATTAATGTTTTTCTGCTAACTTTTATGTCCATTGTATATTATAGTATTAAATTAGAAACTCTACAAAGATAATAAAAGGTCTATTTATTTGGTTTTTCTGTCGTTCTAATTTTAGAATTTTATTAGTTATGAAGTTTTTTTATTCTTTATATAGAGGAGCAACCTCTTTTAGGAAAGTATTAGTTCTCTTCTCTTCTACTGTTCATACCCTTTTCGGAATAAAAGAGAAAAAAGAGCCTCATAAAAAAGATGTGCTAAAAACGGCGTTTGGTAACTTGTGGACGGGCTTAGAAAAAGAATTAAAAATTAA
>JGI24707J26582_10002793_pt1 | contig 12938 bp, 10 predicted proteins | sample BioPla1DNA1_FD_26582 | JGI IMG/M metagenome (IMG submission 26582) | reverse complement strand
GTCAATAAGATTAACGAATCAAAGGCCAAGCTTATCTACGATGCCATTGATGAAAGTGATGGCTATTACGTGGGTCACGCGGAAAAGGATGCCCGCTCTTTGATGAATGTTACTTTTAACTTAGCTTCGGAAGAACTGGAAAAGAAATTCATTAAAGAAGCTTTAGCCGCCGGTTTTGTGGGTATTGCCGGTCACAGATCAATCGGTGGATGCCGCGCATCTATTTACAATGCTGTTCCTGTAGAAGCTTGCGAGGCGTTAAGAGACTTCATGCTNGAGTTTAAGAAAAATAATTAGTCTTTATAAAACAAGTGTTTAAATTTTAAAAGGTATTTGCCGGATTAAATCCGACAAATACCTTTATTATTTATTGCAGTAATAAATACTTTACTCTCAAAATTGTTTTTCAAGAACGCATCTTGCATTTTTCGTGCAATTAGTTCCACATTTTCATACGCGAAGCCCACAACGGTGGGACCTGCTCCACTAAGTGCCGCCCCCAGCCCTCCATGTAGATAACTGGCATTAATAACATCATCAAAGCCGGGAACAAGGGACTTACGATAATTTTGGTGCAATCGATCTTGGCAAGCATACGAAAAATTATCATAATCTCCTGTTACAAAGCAATTAATCAAAAAAGCAAGCCGGCTAAGGTTATACACGGCATCATCGTAACAAATTTCATTGGGTAAAACTGATCTGGCCTGTTGAGTGCTGACAGAAAACTCGGGCACAACCACAATAATTTGCGGGGGATTTTCAGGCTTTATTTTGCTGTATATTATTTTATCTTGTTCTATACCGGAAATGATTAATCCGCCAAAAAGGGCCGGTGCAGCATTATCGGGGTGACCTTCCATCTCAGTTGCCAGTGCCAGTAATTGATCATCATCTAAAGGATTATGAACCAAATAATTGGCGGCAACCAGCCCCGATACAATTGTGGCTGCACTACTACCGAGACCGGAGGCAAGGGGGATTTCGTTGTATTGCTTGATCTTTAAAGGGGGCAATTCTTGCCCCACTTCTTCAAACAATCTTTGAATGGCCTTGTACACNAGATTATTTTGATTAGGCGCCAAAAATTCGGCGCCTTCTCCTGTAATTTCTATACTAAATTCGTCAGCGTCTGTACTGACCTCTAAATAATTAAAGATATTCAATGCCAGCCCTAAAGTGTCGAATCCGGGACCTAAGTTAGCGGTGGTAGCCGGGACTTTTACTTTGACGTTCATTATTTGTCCTCCTACTCACCTATGGCTTTAACAACCGCATCGAATTCAGCCGGAATAACTTTTGGTTGCTTACCAACTTTAATGGCTGTGTCGGGATCTTTTAGTCCATTGCCTGTTAAAACGCAAGCCACTTTAGAACCTTCTTTAAAGAAACCGGCTTTGGCCTTCTTCATAACGCCTGCCACCGATGCGGCGGAAGCAGGTTCGGCAAAGATTCCTTCTTCGCTGGCAAGAAGTGCATAAGCTTCTAAGATTTCTTCATCGGTAACGGCTTCTATTACGCCACCGCTTTCATCACGCGCCGCTTCGGCACTTCTCCAACTGGCGGGATTGCCGATGCGAATGGCAGTGGCTATTGTTTCCGGTTCTAAAACAGGTTCACCAAGTACAATGGGGGCAGAACCTGCCGCCTGAAATCCGCACATGATTGGTAGTTTATCGATCTTACCGGCTTTTAAGTATTCATTAAAGCCCTTCCAGTAAGCGGTAATATTACCTGCATTACCAACGGGAATTGCTAAATAATCCGGTGCTGTGCCCAGTTGTTCACAGACTTCGAAAGCCGCGGTTTTTTGCCCTTCAATTCGGTAAGGATTAATCGAGTTGACCAGTGTGATGGGGTACTTTTCGGCAATTTCTTTTACTAATTCTAATGCGTGGTCAAAATTACCTTGAACCGCTAAAATTTCGGCGCCATAGGCCATTGCCTGTGCCAGTTTGCCAAGTGCTATGGCATTTTCGGGAATTAAAACAAGGCATTTGATCTGCGCTTTAGCGGCATAGGCCGCGGCAGATGCCGATGTGTTTCCTGTTGAAGCGCAAACAACCGCTTTTGAACCCGATTCAACTGCCTTAGTAACCGCCATGGTCATGCCGCGATCCTTAAAGGAGCCTGTGGGGTTTTGGCCGTCGAATTTTAAATATAATTCAACGGNGAGATTCAGTTTATTTTCAAGATTTTTTGCCCTGACAAAAAGTGTATTACCTTCATTTAGAGTAATAATCGGTGTATCCTCATTAACCGGAAGAAATTCGCGGTAGTTATTGATTAAACCTTGCCACACTTCTAATTACCCCTTTCCAGCACCCGAATAACATTATTAATTGTACTGATACTGTCTAGGCTCTTTATTTTGTCTAAAGCCCGGTAGAAGTTTTCCTCTTTTGTATCATGGGTTATTAAGACGATTTCGGCTCTGCCATCTGATCTTTGATTTTGTAAAATCATATCAAGGCTAACGTTTTCATCGCCTAGGGCAGTGGCCACGCGACCGAAAACACCGCTTTGGTCGTTGGCTTTTAGTCTGAGATAAAATCTGGAAGTCTGTTCTTCCATGGAGATGATTGGTTTAGTGTCAAAAGTAGTTTCAATATTGCCGTTTTGAACTTGTCCGGAGATTTTGCGAACAGCTTCCATAATATCTGCCACTACTGCACTGGCAGTGGGGAATGAACCGGCCCCTTTACCATAAAACATAACTTCGCCCACGGCATCACCGGTTAAAAACAGAGCATTAAATTCATTTTGAACCGATGCCAATGGGTGGTTGTTAGGTACCAAAGTGGGGTGAACCCTTAAAGCCAGTCCATTTTCGGTTTCTTCACCAATGGCCAAAAGTTTAATGACAAAATTGAGCTGTTTTGCGTACATAATATCTCGCACACTGATTCCTTTGATGCTCTCAGTGTGTACATCATTAATATCAACGCGACTATTGAAAGCAAGAGAGGCCAAGATGGAAAGTTTGTATGCCGCATCCCTTCCTTCTAAGTCTGATGAAGGATCGGCTTCGGCAAAGCCCGCTTCTTGTGCTTCTTTTAGTGCCACGGCAAATTCCTTTTCGTACTTGGTCATTTGAGTCAAAATATAATTCGTTGTTCCATTAATAATGCCCATGAGGTTCTCTATTTTGTTTGCCGCAAGACAGTTTTTCAGTGGGCGAATTAAAGGAATACCTCCCCCAACACTTGCTTCATAATAAATGCTTCGGTTATTTTCTTTAGCAATATTAAAAAGCTCATAGCCGTGTTGTGCCAATAAGTCTTTGTTGGCAGTAACAACGTGCTTACCGTTTTGCAAAGCACGAGTAATGTATTCTTTTGCAGGATTAATCCCGCCAATGAGTTCGACAATGATGTCAATGTTAGGATCATTTAAAATGTCATCCGCGTTAGTGGTTAATTTAAGATCATTATCTGCACTAATGGGGCGCTGTTTATCTAAAGTTCGAACAAGCGCTCCTGTTGTATGAATCTTTACCCCGGTTTTTCTAGTTATGTCAGCACCATTTCTTCGAATTAATTCGAGTGTACCGGAACCGACTGTTCCCAGTCCGAGTAACCCTAAATTAATAGTTGCCTTTTGCTTGTTCATTACACACCCCTCCAAGTTTTTCCCTAAGTATAGCATAAAGTAGGATGTTTGTAGAGGGTATTTACGAATAAGCTACATTAATTAGGTATTAAATTACCGAATGTTTAATAAAAGGCAAGGAAAAGGAAAGGATGGGTAAATTACTGCGCCCTGGGGGGCCGATAAGGGCGCGGCCGCTCTGATTTCTGGATCAGTTGACGTGGGCTTTTTCGGTCCTGAAGCAACTGTTTACATTTATGACCAAGGGGCAGAAGATCATTTAGTGGGTTTTGCTCAACTAACTGAGAGGGATGGCTCGTTTTTCTTAACGCGAGATCCCAACGAAGACTTTTCTTGGGATAATGTAAGGGGCAAAACAATCGTGGGGGCTCGCATTGGTGGTGTTCCCCAAATGACGTTGGAATGGGTTTTGAAGAAACACGGAATTGAACCGTTTAAAGACGTGGAGATCATTACCAGCTTAGCTTTTGAAGCAGCTGTTGGTGCATTTGAATCGGGTTTAGGTGATTATATAGCCCAATTTGAACCGGCGCTAAGTGAAATTGAAGCACGGGGAAGGGGTAAGATAGTGGCCTCCCTCGGGGCCGAAGCAGGGCCCACTGCTTATACATTGTATCATGCACGCAAGAAGGATTTAGAAGAACGCCCCGACTTTTTCTTGCGGTTTACAAGGGCAATTCACCGCGGTCAATTGTGGGTTTATAGTCATAGTCCTGAAGAGATTGCTGAGGTTATCGCACCTTTCTTTCCCCTAATTGATTTAGATATTTTAGTAAAAAGTATGGGTTTGTATCAAAGCATAGACGCCTGGCCGCCAACTCCTGTTATTTCTGAAGATCACTTCTTACATCTCCAGGAAATTATGATTGAAGCCGGCGAGTTAGATAAAATGGTACCTTTCTCTGCTGTAATGGAGACTAATCTTGCTAAGCAAGTTCTTGATGAACTAAAGTGATCTAATTCCCTATGGGGGCTTTGCCCCTTTAGGGGTTTTTATAAAAGGAGGGAGTACAGTGGCCATTGTGGAGTTAAAAGATGTGCAGTTAAATTATCATACAAAAAACGGGGAGATCGTTGCTTTGCAGGATCTTAATCTTACCATCAAGGACCAGGAGTTTGTGAGCATTGTGGGTCAAAGTGGATGCGGCAAAAGTACACTACTCTCTTTAATCAGCGGTTTGCTTAAACCAACTAAAGGCGAAGTGAAGGTGAATGGATTACCTGTAGATGGCACCACGGGTAGGGTTGGCTACATGCTTCAACAGGATTATTTATTTGAATGGCGCACAATTTTGGATAACGCCCTTCTAGGTTTGGAAATCAGGGGTGAAAAAACTGCAGAAGCAGTGGATGAAGTCAGGGAAATGTTGAAAGTGTATGGCTTAGGTGGTTTTGAAAAATACTACCCGTCTCAATTGAGTGGAGGCATGCGTCAACGGGTTGCTTTAATTAGAACTCTGGCCACAAAGCCACATGTTTTACTCTTGGATGAACCTTTTTCGGCACTGGATTATCAAAACAGGCTTTCAGTCGGTGAAGAGGTCGTTCGTATTTTAAGGGAGAGAAAGAAAACTGTAATTATGGTGACCCATGATATTGCAGAAGCAATCAGTATGGCAAATCGAGTAGTTGTGATGACTCCAAGACCCGGTACCATTCAAAGTATTCACCGAATTGAAATTACAGACCAAGGATTAACTCCCATTCAAACAAGGGAAGTCCCAACGTTTAGAGAGTATTTTACCGCCATCTGGAAGGAGCTGAATGTAAATGCGTGAATCTACTCATTCGGTTGAACATGTAAAATATTTGCGAAGTCTACGTCAAAACGCCGTATTGGTGCGAGTAACGCAATTACTATTATTGGTGGGCTTCTTTGGATTATGGGAAATTTCCGCGAGATATGGCTGGATTAATGCCTTCATATTCTCTCAACCTTCTAAGATCTGGGTTGCCACAGTTCGTTTAGCCACAGAAGGAAATCTGTGGATGCACTTAGGTTGGACCGTTGGTGAAACAGTTCTTGGATTTACCGTGGGAACTTTAGCGGGAATAATTTTAGCAATTATGCTGTGGTGGTCGAAGTTTTTCTCGAAGGTATTAGATCCTTATATTGTGGTATTAAACAGTGTTCCTAAAGTTGCCCTTGGACCAATTTTTGTCGTTTGGCTCGGTACCACCATAACTGCGGTAATAGCCATGGCCATCTCCATTTCGATTATTGTTACCATAATGATGATGCATACAGGGTTTCAAGAAGTGGATCCAAACCAAATTAAGCTAGTTAGGACGTTTGGGGCGAGCAAGGGTCAAGTATTGCGTAAAGTCGTTATTCCGGCCAGTGTTCCCACCATGATTGCGGCTCTTAAAGTTAATGTGGGATTATCTCTTGTGGGAACCATTGTGGGCGAATTTTTGGCCTCCAAAGCAGGTTTGGGCTACCTCATCGTATATGGCGGTCAAGTTTTCAATATGTCTTTGGTAATGGCAAGTGTTTTGTTACTGTTGGTTGTATCGGTTATTTTATATTACGCAGTGAATTTTCTAGAGGATAGGGCGGTGCACGGGGGATCATAGCTTCAGGGTTAGTGCAGGATTATTTAATTTCTCCACGAATAAGGCACAAAAGCATAGATTCGGGGAGGATGCACATGTCAAACAATCTAAAGGGANGTGCAGAGAAGGTTCAAAGGGCTTTGGAGGAAAAAGGCTTAGAACTTGAAGTTGTTGAATTTGCCGAGTCAACAAGAACCGTCAAGGACGCGGCGTCGGCCATTGGCTGCAAAGTAGAGCAAATAGCAAAATCACTTATTTTTAAGGGCGAAAAATCACAAAAGCCTATTTTAGTTATAGCTAGTGGCCCCAATCGCGTTAATGAAAAAGCAATGCATAAAGTAATCGGAGAAAAGCTTGATAGAGCNGACGCGAATTGGGTTTCCGAAATAACCGGCTTTTCAATCGGCGGTATACCTCCGTTCGCCCATAATGTTGCCATAGATACGTACATCGATGAAGATTTGTTTTTAAATAGTGAGATCTGGGNGGCGGCGGGGACGCCCAACTCTGTTTTTAAGCTTTCCCCTAAAAACTTACTCACACTTACCGAAGGTAAAGTCGTATCAGTTAAATAATATTAGTTTTGGCTACTAAGATCCTTTTTAATGGGCTAAGTAGCTATTTTTTTGTTATAATTATAATTGAAGGGTTTCAATTGGTTTGAGGGAATAGGGTTATTGTAACTATTGTTAAAGTGAGGTGATTTTTGTGATCTAGATGGGGTAATGGGTTATGAAGTTATTGGACAGCTACATATCTAGCTGGTCTTGACGGGTAACACTTTAAATAATGAAAGTGTTACTTTGGAAATGAAGGAGTGAGTATCATTAAAGGCTTTTTTAGACTTAAAGAATTCTTCGCTGAACACAAACGCTATTACTTTTTAGGCATACTCTCCTTAATTGCTGTAAATAGTGGTCAGTTAGTTATTCCGAAACTAATGGGGCATTTTACTAATATTATTGCATCAGGAAAGGCAGAGCGTGGTGATTTAGTATTTTTTATTACTTTTTTTATAGGTATATCATTAGTTATTTCACTGTTCCGTTATTTATGGCGAATCAACATAATGGGAGCAGCACGCAAAATGGAATACACTCTGCGTAATATGCTTTTCGGTCATTTGCAAAGCTTATCTACGAATTTCTTTAACCATTATAAGACAGGTGACCTAATGGCACATGCCACCAATGATATCCATGCCATCCGCATGGCGTTGGGGCCAGGTATCGTAAACGCTGTGGATTCGGCTTTTATGACTACCATAATTATTTTTATGATGGCTAGAACCATCAGTCTAAAGCTAACTTTAATCGCACTATTGCCACTGCCCATTATGTTAGGGGTAGTAATAGGCTTCAGTCGCATAATTCATCGGCGATTTCGTAAAGTACAAGAAGCATTTTCGACTTTAACTGAGCGGGTGCAAGAGAACTTTGCGGGAATACGCGTAGTCAAAGGGTTCGCCAGAGAAGATAATGAGATTGAGCGTTTTAAGGAAGTAAACGATCTTAATGTGGCAAAAAATATGGATCTGGTTCGGGTCTCCGGATTCTTCCATCCATTGATAGGTTTTTTGGCTTCCTTAAGTTTTATCATTGTTTTGGGTTACGGTGGTATCCTTGTTTTAGATGGCTCAATAACATTAGGAGATTTCATCGCTTTCAATAGCTATCTAGGTATGCTAATTTGGCCCATCATGGCTATTGGATGGGTTATGAACATGATTCAAAGGGGTAAGGCTTCAATGGATCGCCTTAACGAAATCATGAATCAACGATCCGAGATTATTGATAAAGAAGAAAGTGAAGTTCAAGAACTCAAGGGAGGCATTACCTTTAACAATCTTGTCTTTTCTTACCCTGATACATCGGAGGATGTTTTAAAGGGTATTAGCGCGGAAATTGCCCCAGGTGATGTTGTGGGCATATTGGGAAGGACAGGAGCGGGCAAAACCACCTTGTTAAATTTGTTGCTACGCTTATATAACGTAGAGCCCGGCATGATTAAGTTAGATGGTGTCAATATTGAAGACATTCCCTTGGAGACTTTGAGACAAAACATTGGCTACGTACCCCAAGATAGCTTCTTATTCTCATCTTCTATTAAGGAGAATATAGATTTTGCAAATACAGATAGTGGTTTGGACAAGGTAACGGAATATGCGAAAATAGCCCAAGTTTACGATAATATTATTGAATTTCCCCAGCAGTTTGAGACGGTTGTGGGTGAGCGGGGCGTAACGTTATCAGGTGGACAAAAACAACGTATTTCCATTGCCAGGGCATTAATCAAAGAGCCCCAGATTTTAATTTTAGATGATAGTTTATCGGCTGTGGATACGGAAACGGAAGAAGCAATTTTAAATAATCTACGTGAGATATTTCCCGGTCGTACCGTTATCATAGTTTCTCACCGAATTTCCACTATTCAAGATGCAAATCAAATTCTAGTGTTAGAAGATGGGGGAATTAGTCAGCGGGGTACACATGAAGAACTTGTGAAAACAGACGGACTTTATAAGGAACTATATCAAAAGCAGTTACTGGAAAAACAAATAGACAGTGTTAGCTAGGCAGGTGTAAAATATGGAGCAATTTCACGAAGAACAAGATCTGGGTAAAGTATTTGACGGACATCTTTTAAGGCGTCTACTAAGATACGCAAAGCCTTATTGGTTATTAATCGGGATTTCAATTATTGTTGTCTTGATGATTAGTGCAACCGATTTGAGCCGTCCGTATCTTGTTAAGATAGCCATTGATGATCATATTTTAGGGGCTAATAAGCCTTATGTTGCTGTGGACAATGCTGAGAAGTATCCTTCGGCCGTTAATATTCAAGGTTATAACTTAGTGCGGGAAGATCGTTTGGAAAGCGGGGAAGAAGGGCAAAGTTTTATTTTCAAAAAAGAAGATGGAGAGCAACTTTTAATAAGTGGTGAAGAAGAATTAACTTTGGTCTTAGATGCTGATGAACTTAAGTTACTGCGATCTTGGGATACAAATGCCATGGTTCGTTTGGGTATAATTCTCTTTTTCATTATCTTGGTGAATTTTCTCTTAAATTATGCCCAGGCTTATTTATTGCAATATACGGGGCAAAGAATCGTTTTTGATATTCGCCAGCATCTTTTTGAACATTTGCAAAGACTTGCCTTATCCTTCTTTGACGGAAATCCGGTGGGGCGTTTGATCACGAGGGTAACAAACGATACTCAGAACTTGCATGAAATGTATACTGCGGTTTTAGTTAATCTGTTCAAAGACGTTTTTATGGTTTTAGGTATTGTAGTTGTAATGTTTCGCTTAAATACTTTTTTAGCATGGACATCTCTCGCTACCTTACCATTAATCGTGGCTTTAACAGCTTGGTTTAGAATCAGGGCCAGAGAGGCTTATCGTGTTACAAGGGTACGTGTGGCCAGAATCAATGCAGATTTTGCCGAGAATATCTCCGGAATGAGATTGGTACAGATTTTTAGACAAGAAAAACGTAAGTTTAATGAGTTTAAAGATATCAACGCCAGCCATTACGATGCAAGCATGCGAGAGCTAAAGGTTTATGCCGTCTTTCGCCCTGCCATGGAATTGGTTTATACTTTAGCGGTTGCCTTTTTGATTTGGAACGGCGGAGGCAAGGTTATTCAAGGTGCGGTTGAATTCGGTGTGCTGTATGCTTTTATTAACTATTTAGAGCAATTCTTTAGACCCATAAATGATCTAACTGAGAAATATAATATTTTGCAATCATCGATGGCATCTGCAGAAAGACTTTTTCAGATTCTTGATCAAGATCCGGCCATTGTCCAAGTGGATAATCCATTACCCATGGGTGAAGTTAAAGGCAAAATCGAATTCAAGAATGTGTGGTTCGCTTACGTAGACGAAGAATGGGTTTTAAGGGATGTTTCCTTTACGGTGGAACCCGGTGAAACGGCTGCCTTTGTTGGTGCTACAGGTGCAGGAAAATCAACAATCATGAATTTACTTTCCCGGTTTTACGACATTCAAAAAGGTCAGATTTTAATCGACGGCCAGGATATTAAGCTTTTAAACAAAGAAGAATTGCGCCGCAATGTGGGCTTGGTGATGCAAGATGTGTTTATGTTTTCTGGGAATATTGCTGAAAACATTCGACTAAATAATGAGAAAATCGACCTTAAACGGGTGGAAGATGCGGCAGTACACGTTAATGCACATCATTTTATTGAAAGACTGCCCGGTAAATATTTAGGTGCAGTTACAGAACGGGGATCAACTCTTTCAGCCGGTCAACGGCAACTCATTGCGTTTGCAAGGGCACTGGCCTATGATCCGGCTATTTTGATTTTGGACGAAGCAACGGCAAGTATCGACACTGAAACNGAAGTCTTGATTCAAGATGCTTTGCCAAGGCTTTTGGCGGGAAGAACCAGTTTGGTTGTTGCCCATAGGCTTTCCACCATTCAAGATGCCGATAAGATTATTGTGCTTCATAGGGGCGAAATTCGAGAGATGGGTACGCATCAAGAGCTCTTAACCGCGCAAGGATTATATTACAATTTGTTCCTGTTACAATATAAAGATGATTTTAAAGAAGCAGTAAATTAAAAAAATAACAGAAAGTCTCATATAACGAACAATTTTGATATTGCGGGAAGGATTATTCGGGTCAGCGACGAAAGCTAATTTTGTAGTACAAAAAAACAATAGTATTAGAGGGGGATTCTTAGGGAATGAGTACGAACAAAAACGTCGTTGCAAAATCAAGTCCCGCATGGATTGAAAAACAATTTAGACTCACAGAAAACAAAACAGATATTCGCACCGAAATTATGGCGGGTATCACCACCTTCTTAACTATGGTTTACATTATATTTGTAAACCCCGATCTGCTTTCCATCGCAGGTATGCCAAAAGAAGGTGTGTTTATTGCCACAATTTTGGCGAGTATTGTGGGTACGGCTGCAATGGCTCTTATGGCCAACTATCCTTTTGCGCTGGCTCCGGGCATGGGCTTGAATGCGTTTTTTGCATTCTCAGTAGCATCGGTGGTAGGTTGGCAGGGAGCATTGGCATTGGTGTTTTTAGAAGGTATCTTGTTTATCATTCTTAGTGCCACTAAGTTTAGAACCTTACTTATCAATAGTATACCAATGTCTCTAAAAGCAGCTATTAGTGCAGGAATTGGATTGTTTATCGCTTTAATCGGTTTTTCTAACTCCGAAATCGTTGTGGCTGATCCGGCAACTTTTGTGGCTTTAGGTGATCTTTCTTCACCGGTTGCAATCACCGCGATTTTCGGCTTGTTAGTTGCCGCCGTGTTATATGCCCTTAAAGTTAAAGGGGCACTGCTGTTCAGTATTATTGCCGCAACCATATTTGGTATGCTTCCCGGTATTGATGTTACTGGTCACTTCAGTGGAATTATGGCGATTCCTTCTTGGGACAGCTTTTTAAGCACCGCTTTTAAACTTGACTTTTCCCAAGCCTTTAAAATGGGATCCATTGGGTTAATGCTTTCCTTGTTTATGGTAGACCTTTTTGATACTGCAGGCACCTTGGTAGGTGTTTCAACTCAAGCAGGTTACTACGATGAAAAAGGAGAATTACCACGATCAGGCAGTGCGTTTATGGCNGATGCCATTGCAACAGTTGCAGGCGCCTTATTCGGTACAAGTACAACAACCACTTATGTGGAAAGTGCTTCCGGTGTAGCTGAAGGTGGCCGTACCGGTCTTACAGGTATCGTTATTTGTATTTTATTCGTCATTGCTTTATTCTTCTCGCCTTTAGTTGGCCTTGTGCCATCTGCAGCAACTGCTCCGGCATTAATAGTTGTAGGGGTTCTAATGATGCAAAATGTTTTAAAGATCGAATGGAGCGATTTTACTCAAGCTTTCCCCGCATTTTTAACCATTGTTGCCATGCCCTTCACCTATAGCATTGCCAACGGTATTGGTCTAGGTTTCATTTCTTACGCAGTGATTAATACTGTAGTTAAGAGCGAGAATAAGTCTAATTGGATTATTAATCTGTTAGCAGTGATTTTCGCGGTTTACTTTATCTTTATTTAGGATCTTCAATTAAAATAAGAAGGAGATGGATAGGTTAGTTGTCCATCTCCTTTTCTTTATGCTATTCTTTTAAAGATATTTCAAATACATTTCCCCATTTATCTAGGGTGGTTTTCATTTGTTCTTTGAAGTCACCTAAACTCATAATTTGAGAAATACTTGCCATATTGGTGAACATATCATAGATGTTTAATGCATCTTCATACGCTTCTTTGAGTTTTTTTAATTCAAGCTCCAGATCTTCCGAAGATTTTTGTAGAGCAGTATTTTCGGTTTGTAGCTGTTTTACAAGTTCTTGGTAATTTGCTTGCGATGAGTGCGACTCTGATAGTTGTGATAGTGCGCGGATGATGGTCATTGGATCAGGATTTTCTATGCGTTTTTCGAGCCCGGCAATTTTTTTATTTAGCTCGTGAATGTACTCGGGAAGTCCCTGAAATGCTTCTAATAGATGGGCATCCACTGTAAACTTAGGTGAACTGCCCGAAGGATTAGAATTGGCCCTTTTTTGCTTGGGAGCCTCTTCCCTTTCTTTGCGTAAGACATTGTAGTAAAGCATACCCACCGCGGCATCTGAGCGATGGGGCAAAATCTTATTCACACGTCTGAATGCTTCTGTTAGCGGGGTGTTTTCTTCTTTAGCTTGTAAGACTTGTTGCCACACAATATCCTTTTCTTCATCTGTCCAATTTCTTACGGTACCTTGAGTAAC
>JGI24707J26582_10002788_pt1 | contig 12946 bp, 13 predicted proteins | sample BioPla1DNA1_FD_26582 | JGI IMG/M metagenome (IMG submission 26582) | reverse complement strand
TGAAAATGGTTTCTTTCTTGCCTCCGGAGCGGCAGGAGAAGTGTTTTTCGGACATTTGACCGGCCTCGAGCCGCTTTCGGGAATTACCGACAACACCATCACGCGTTTTGTAACGACGGACGATGGCGTCGTGTTTGCCTTGGGGCTCGAAGGACAGGTGATTTCATCGGCGAACGGTGTGAATTGGGAGTCTGAAGAGTCTCTTACGAGCTCCGTAGGTTGGCTCGGCGGAGATGCGGCGGGCGGCATTGCTTTCTTTGTCGGTACGGGAGGAAAGATGGCAATACGCCACGATAAAGGTTCCGTTACAAAGATTGATTCAAACAATCTCGCCGGCGCTCTAACGGGGAGATTTCACGAAACGGGCAGTACCGGTCGATGGCCTGATCTTACGGATGTTGTCGTCTTAGCGACAAACCGTATCGTCATCAGAACAGAGAAAGGTACATTGCTTTATACGGAAGATCAGGGTGAGACGTGGGAGCAGGAAGGGCCCTTCTTCGGTGAGCAGACATCAAACGTTGAGCGTATGCGCTCGGGAGATATCTTCGTCGCACACAGTGACGGCAAAGTGACGCGTGCAGAGCTTACGGCAAAATTTGTTTTTGAGCCGCGGCTCGCAGGTGAAAGCGTCGAATCGGGCGACCTCATCGTATTGAGTCTTCCTCTCACGCGCGAGCTTGATACAACGCAGCTTGCAGAGCCGTATCGACAGGATTCGCTCACCGTCGGAGAATGGGCGATTTCGGGAGGCGCTTCGTTCGCGACGAAATCAGATGCCGATACGGGGATGACAGGGCTTGATTCGGGAGGGTCGGGCGCTTTATCTTTTCATCTACCGCAAGGCAGCGATCGGAACGAGCCTGCTGAAACGTATCTCGCCGTAAAAGATTCTCTTTTTTCCATCGCGCGCGGTACGGTCGAACTGACAGCCGTCAACAACCCGAATCGCTCGTATCTCGACGCAAGAATGACACAGAAAATAGATCTCTCGCGTCTCGTCGTGAAGGAATCAAATCCGTTTTTTCAACTCGAATTTGATGCATATACTTCGGGTGACATTAAGGGCCCTGTTGAGATTTGGTTCTCGGGTCCCTTTACAAATGTGGGTGAATCTGTTTCCGTTTCACAAGATTCATGGGAGCACAGACGTCTTACGTTCGTCTTCCCGAACGGGTTGAAACCCGAGGATGAACTGTGGATTAATATCGGATTCTCCGGTTCGGGAACGCTTTATATCGATAATCTCTGGTTCGGACGAAATGGTGACGCTCCGCAAGCGCTCTCGTCGCTGGTGACGCAGGAAGACGATAAGGGGCTCTCTCTCCCCGTCGATGTAGTCAGGCTCGATTGCGTGCCGATCGGAAGGTCGAAGTATGCGACTGAAACGTGGGCGTTGCCGGAGGGCAGGGTTTCCGAGAAGACGAACGCCGCGAAGACTCATAACTTGGGCGCGGCTCTTCAGTACACGGAACGTCTAAATGCCGTTCCCTGGCTGGTAATCGACCTTCGCGTGACATCGCAGGAGATTGTTAACCTCATTGAGTATCTGGCAGGTTCGCCGCTTTCGGCATACGGAAAGCTGCGTTCGCGTGATGGAGCGATCGGTCGATGGAGCGATACGTTCGACGTGATCTATCTGGAAATTACCGATGTGGATGATGTCCTGCCGAACGATATTTCACGCGCCAATTACGTGCACTGGATCATGGATCAGATTGTAACGGCGCCGGACTACTACGATGTTCAGAATAAAATATTCCTTATCGACGGGATGAAATACGAGGACGGCAGAAGCCATACGTCGGCTGATTACCACGCCGGTGATCTGTTGCTCGACGGTCCGATCAGGGAAGCCGCCGACGTCGAGGCGAACATCACGCGTTGGATCAATTCGATTCCGCGCCGACGGACGATAGGTGACAGATTTATGCCCGAATTGCTGAGATCCGTCGATGTGGCGCTCTTGGGAGATACGGTGCGCCTTGTTGACGTGGCGCTACCCCTTATCGCCGATCTCGGTGACAATTCGGCGGTTGCCTTGGCGAATGTCAATCTGGCCGACGAGCAGTTTCTGTCAGGCAGGCATGCCGCGGTTCGCGCGCTTCGTGTCTGTCGCGACTTAACGGGTAAAGTATTATTAGAAGAACCGGATGTGCTGCTTTCGGAACGCGAGACGAAGGAGAAGAAGACGGCGGAATCGCCCGATGACGTTCAGTCTCAAACGATTTACTTCTATACGTATCGCTCACGAGGAGAGACGACAGCTATCGCGATCAACATCGGTGCGACTCCTGAGATCGTGTCAATCCAAGGCTTCGACGAACAAGACGCATCGTTCGAACTTTACGACCACCGCGGTATTTTGATCAGCGAAGGCGTCAATCAGCCTGATAGCGTAAACTTTACCTTGCTTCCGGGCGGGGTCTTGGTGTTGAGGCAGGAAGTAAATCCGGTGAAATAGCAATTGCCGGATTGATGTATATAAGGGTTATCTCACCGATATCCGGTCAAGGACGATGAGTTTGTCCAAATACGGCAGATAAGCCTGAAAGAATATGTAATAAACAAATTGACTTAATAGAGGAGATACACGGATGGATTGGCTTGATGTCATCAAGAGTATCATTTACGGAATTATTGAGGGCGTGACGGAGTGGCTGCCGATCAGCAGCACGGGGCACCTTATTTTGCTGGAAAGGTTGCTGCCTTTCAAAGCGGGCGAGACTGCCGTATCGAACGCCAAGTTTTTCTCGTTCTTCCTAATCGTCATTCAACTTGGGGCAATTCTCGCCGTCGTCGTGACGTTCTGGAGAGAGTTATGGCCTTTCCCGCGGAAGAGGTTAGCCGTACCGGCAAAGAGTCGCGACGATTTCGTACCATTCCGTCTGGGGCAAACACCCTTTGTAGTAGATAAGCGCATTTTGCGCCTTTGGTGGATCATACTGATCGCCTGTGTACCCGCCGCTATCATCGGCCTTCTCTTTGATGAACAGATTGAGGCGATCTTTTACAATCCTTGGACCGTAGCCATCATGCTGATTGTTGTCGGCGTCGCTTTTTATGTTGTCGAGCACGGACTAAAGAAGACGAAAAAGATTCCGCGTATTGTCAGCATCGAACAGATCGATTGGCGCATCGCTCTGATCATTGGTCTCTTCCAAGTCGTAGCGGCTGTCTTTCCGGGAACGTCGAGATCCGGAGCCACGATTCTCGGCGGGCTCATGATCGGTATGAGCCGTCCTGTTGCAACGACCTTTACGTTCTATCTTGCCGTTCCCGTGATGTTTGGTGCGAGCTTGCTGAAACTTCTGAAAATCGGTCTCGATTACAATCTGATTCAATGGCTGTCGATTTTCGTCGGAATGGGAGTCGCCTATCTTGTATCGATTTTGGTGATCCGATTCCTGCTCAATTACATCCGCAAACGCGATTTCAGGATTTTCGCCTACTACCGGGTGGCGCTGGGGTGCATCGTCCTCATTGCTGCAATCGCCGGCTTTTTCAAAACGCCTGTTTAATTGGCGCTTAGAGGTAAGGACATGAGGGCGTTCTCACGAGAAGACTTCTTTGAAGCTGTAGACTCTATTCCTTCTCCCGATCGTGAGCGCGAGCGGCGTGCGAAGTTCCGCTGGAACTCGCTTTGTAAACCGATCGGCTCTTTCGGCGTCATGGAGACGATCGTCGCAAGGTTAGCCGGGTTGGCGCCCGGCGATGAGCTTGCGTTGACGCCGCGGGCTGCTTTCGTGTTTTCGGCGGATAACGGCATCGTAGCGGAAGGCGTCTCGCAAACAGGGCAGGAGGTGACGGCGCAGGTCGTGCGCAACATCGCCGACGGCTTGGCGACGATCAATATTCTCGGTAGAGAGACGAAATGTATCGTCGTGCCCGTCAATCTGGGCGTCGCTGAACTCGAAGATGATTATCCCGGCGTCGTCCATACGCCCATCATGCCGATAGGAACGAATAATTTTCTCCTTGAAGATGCCATGAGCGAAGAGGAGATGATGGTTGCCGTACGCGTCGGCATGGAATTATCTCTCAAGGCGGCTTCGGAAGGTTACAAGGCTCTTGTTGCCGGTGAGATGGGAATCGGCAACACGTCTTCCGCGACAGCGATGCTCGCGGCACTCACCGGCCGTCCGGCATCAGATCTGACGGGAAGAGGAGCGGGTTTGTCGGATATCGGACTTCAGAGGAAAATTCAAGTGTTGACCGACGCCCTCGCGGCGCGCGAGGTAGATCGTTACAACGCCTTTGACGTTCTCAGAAAAGTCGGCGGTCTCGATATAGCGGCGATGGTCGGCTTTTATGCGGGTGCCGCCATGACGGGGACTCCTGTCATTCTCGACGGCTTGATCTCGCTTGTTGCGGCATTGACGCTCGTTCGACTCGTTCCGGAGACGCGCTACGTCATGTTCCCTTCGCATCTGCCAGCTGAAAAGGGCGGCGAGACGGCTCTTCGCGAATTGGGTATTGGCCCGTGTCTCGGGCTAAACATGAAACAAGGGGAAGGGGCCGGAGCTCTCATGTTCCTGCCGCTTCTGGATCTTGCTCGCGCTGTCTATCTCGAATCACAGACGTTCGATGAAGGTTGCGTCGCGCCTTACGAAGTATACGATCAGTCGTGGTAACGCTTTTTATCGGTGGCTCGCGGAGCGGCAAGTCGGGACTTGCCGAACGATACGCCTCGATGAGGCGCAAGGATCGCTTGCTTTACGTGGCGACACTGCGACACAATGGTGAAAGGGAGAACATCGAACGCATAGAAAGACATCGGGCAATGCGGGCAAAGCATTCGTTTGAGACGATTGAACTGTATACGCCTGAAGAGCTGGATCTCTGGTGCGATGAGTTGAACGGGGAGGATCTTCCGGTCGCGCTGCTTGACTGTCTCGGAATCATGCTTTCGCAAGGCAAGTACGTCGAAAGCGATGGCGGTCATTGGACTGAGATTGAAAATGAAATCATCGAGCGCGCCATGATGGGCGCGTTGGAAAAGCTGGCAAGGAAGACAGATGAGCTGATTATCGTCGCACCCGATATCTTCAAGGCGAAAGCTCCCGATCCGTCGACCGACCGCTATATGCAGCTATTAGGTCGAGTACTGCAATCGATTGTTGAGACGCTTGGCGCATCTGTCGTTGAAGTGATCGCGGGGATACCTGTTGTCCGGAGAGATCGGACCGGTGCGTTGGCATGTTTTGCGGATCAGGGAGGACGCTAATTGTAAGCGTTGCACTTGACATGGTCTGTCATGCAGTTGTTATGTGATGACGGAGTGATGAGCGCGGGATGTGGAAGAGATGTGGAAAGATAGCGGGAAAAAGCGAAGTACAGTAGGGCGAAGAAGAGAAAGGCCAAATCTCTGGAGAAGCTTCTGTTTGGCAATGTCGACGTTTACCGTTATTCCTTTTCCGCAGTACACATTTCATCCTGTTTACTTGTCATGGTCCCTTGCATTCTTTCCGTTGGCGGGGTTCGCGGGAGCGGTTCTCGCCGGTGCGGCGCTCTATCTTCTACAACTCTTGGGTGTGAGCGTCTTTTTCCGTGCCGTCACCGCGCTTACTTTACTCATACTCTCATCGGGCGCGATCCATCTTGACGGCTTCGCCGACACGTGCGACGCCCTCTTATCAAGACGTGATCGGCGAGTACAGCTGGAGATTATGCGTGATCCTCACATCGGTGTCTACGCCGTGATCGGGACGGTTCTCTTATTGTTGACGGCGTTAGCCGCATGGATAGAGATCTTGGCGACGGGGCGTGTACTTCTTATCGTCGCGTCTTTGCTTTACGGTGTCTTCGGGCGTTCGCTGTCGGGACTTTACAGCGCTTCGCTTCCCTCCGCCCGCAGCGACGGCATGCAACGTGCATTACGTGAGAGAATGCCGAGAAAAGCTACAGGCCTGCTCACTGTTATCCTCTTGCTCAGCGCCCTCGCGGTGATCGCGACGGCACACTGGAGCGGCGTCATCGCCGTAGTGTTGTCGTTCCTGTTACTTCTCATGTTCAGACGTTTTTCAGTGAAGGCATTTGGAGGAGCGACGGGAGATCTGGCGGGATTTCTCTTTTCCGTGACGGAAGTCACGGNATGGGTCGTCTTCGCTTTGACGCAAGCGCTGCCCCCTTGGTATTGATATAGGGAACATGAGAGTGAACGAAATAAAGGCATGAAAGATAGCAACACATCAATGATGAAGCTGTTCGATTGATAGTGGGGGGAAGAGATAGAAGTATGAGCGACCATGTGACATTCACTTTCATAACGGGTGGTGCCTACCAAGGTAAATTGAATTACGCACTTTCTTTGTTCCATTCAAATCCTGTTCTCTTGATTGATGGCAGTGCGGTTCCCGAAGATTGGTTTTCATCGAGTCTTGAGTCCAGCAGTCTGAACGACATGGACGCAGTGCGTTTAGTGTTGGCAGAAAGAGAACGCTCCAACATTGGGTCGGACGACATGCACATTGCATTTCTGGAAGAAGAACCTGACAAACTTGATATGGAAGGTGTCACCCTTGATGCCATCGTCAATCACGCTGAAATGATGGTAAAGGTGATCAGGTCATTATCCATGACTCCTGAAAAAGCTCTCGAAAACCTGCTCTCAAACTTTAAGCGATCGAATCAGATCGGTAGGCTGGTTATCATCGCCGACGAGGTCGGCTCGGGCGTCGTTCCCCTTGGAAAAGAGGCAAGACTCGACCGTGAATATGCCGGAAAACTTGCCGTCGCATGCGCCTCAAGAGCATCGCAAGTTGTCCACGTGCTGGCGGGAATTCCGATCGTTATTAAACAGTGAGGTTGGTGCATCCGGCGATCCCTCCGCGCGATGCGGATTGTTCTTCAGCTCGGAGGACGGCGTTCTAAAGGTCCTTTGCTATCGATTTGACATAACGTAATTCTCAAGGTAGAATCATCTAGCGTCGTTTTTTGGCGCGTTATGGCGGTATAGCTCAGTTGGCCAGAGCATTCGGTTCATACCCGAAGTGTCACAGGTTCAAATCCTGTTGCCGCCACCAGTAAAATGGCCCGTTGGTCAAGTGGTTAAGACACCGCCCTTTCAAGGCGGAGTCACGAGTTCAATTCTCGTACGGGTCACCATAATCGGGATTTTAGCTCAGCCGGGAGAGCACCTGCTTCACACGCAGGGGGTCGTCGGTTCAAGTCCGGCAAATCCCACCAAAGACGACATTTATAATAGTCGAACGCGTATCATGAAACGCGCTATCGATATCGAGAAGGCCGGAGAGTATAGCTCGCCGGTTTTCCTTCTCACCACTGATTACTGGTTTGTCATCATGTTGCTGCACGATGCCAAATCAGAAATCAGTAGTTGATATATAATCAGCGACTGATTATTCTATTTTTGATGGTCAAGGATCCATTTGAGAAGTTCTTCGAATGATGAGTGACTTGATGCGATGCTGAGAATAATGTCTATGAGCTCTTTCTGTTCGTATTCAAGCTCTATCCCATTCAATTCAAGAAAAACGAGCATAGCGTGTGTGCCGATTCGCTTATTTCCATCGACAAACGGATGGTTCATAATGAGACCATAACAGGGCCTTGCCGCCTTCTGTTGAATGGAAGGAAATAAATCCTTTTGGTCAAAGCTCATAAAAGGAGCTTGAATGGCGGCATCAAGTAGACCTTCATCTCTGAGTCCTGCAGTGCCGCCGGTTTCAGCTATTAAATGCTCATGCAATAAGATAATCTGTTCGCGACTTAGTCGGATCACTTTGCCAGAGCCTCGTAAGCCTCGCGATTCTTATTAATAAAGCGCTTTGAAAGAGTCATAACATCTTCTTGTTCCGCAATTTCTTCTTGCTCAATCTGACTGAATTCCATAATGACGTATCTAGGGACGTTATTCTTCATCACAACAGCAATGCCGTTTTCATCAACCAAGCGAGCTACCTTGGAAAAATTCTGATTGGCTTCGGTAATCGATACAAGCGTTTTCGTATTAATGATCATTTTTCCACCTCCTTCAAGACCATTTTACTATAAATAATAGGATAAAAACAACCTATTTTGGCAGCCTCTACGTACAACAAGTACACATCCACTAAACTTGACAAGTGCAAGTCTTGAATGAAAATCCCCAAACACTTGAACAAAAACCCTCTAATTACTTGAATAAAAGAGCCTCAAATACTTGAATGAAAAGCCCTCAATTACTTGAAGGCAAGACGTATTAGCTAATCATGCAGGCACATTTGATCCCGGGACGCTCTATTCATATAGGGTGACACCATTCCGGCTAAGCATGTTTTTGCAGAAATACGCAAAAAATCCGGAGAGTAAATTGATGGTCTATGAAATTGGAAAGTGTGGAGTGCATTGAGGAAAAAACTGATTAAATATATAAAATAATGCATCCACAATCCAAGTTGCACCCACATGCACCCACAGCTCACTTATGCGTGAATTGTATTTGTTTCTTGGTGCTAAGGCAAACGACATCTCGGTATATTTATCGTTTCGCTGTTGACTCTCAGCTGTTTTCGTATTACGATAATGACATGAAAGAAACAATTAATAAAAAGAAAGTAACCGAGGAGCAAATCGCTGCTTGGGTTGATGAAGCGGAGAAGGGCTACGATGTTAATGCTCTGAAAAAACGTGGTCGAGGTCGGCCGGGCAGAGGTTCTGAGCCGAGTCAAGTGATTGCTGTTCGGTTGACGCCGGAAGAACTGAAACAGCTTGATCGAAAAGCAGCAGAACAGAATATGACCCGTTCGGAATTTATTCGCAAGTCATTGACCGCATGAGTATATCGATCCATCCCTCTGCGTTGAAGCATGGTATCCCCGAGGAGGATATTCTTTATGCCGCAAATTGGGCGCTCTGGATTGAACCCCTTGATGAAGATAATCCGCAACGAGAATTAAGGCTTGGATTTGATACTGCAGGTCGGATGCTTGAGCTGGTGGTTCTTGTTTTTGATAGCGGGAATGAGCTGGTTATTCATGCAATGAAAGCACGTTCGCAGTACTTGGATTTGCTGCCCTGATTTTTGATTTTTAGACATCTTTTTAAGACATTAGAAAGTGTCGTCATTCGCGATTTTTTCGAGAAAAATTGTATTGGAAGAGTCGATATTTATTAGCCACGATCACTTGTTCAAAGCTTGCTAGGGGACACCCCTAAATCCACGGTTGCGTTCGAGTGTTTGTGTTTTAATTTGTGCTTTGTGTCTAGGAACTTGATGTATTTCCCCAAATAGAACAGGGTCGTTTGCTCAGGGATGTCCATACGCTTCACGAACCTCATCCATAGAGTATGTTTTGAGTTTTCCTGCACGATAATCAGACACATCTTGCAAAATGTGATATTCATACTCGATCTGATCTAAACCGCCTTCGATCAAGTGGCGAATATAAAACGCCTTGCTTCTTCCTGTGTCTCTAGCAAGTCGTGTAAGTCGTTCATCTGTTTCTGGTGTCAACCGAACCGATGTGGGTGTTGTAGACATCTGTTTATCCTTCAGTCTTATTATGACTACATGATAGTCATTTGTAGAATGCCAAAATATTAGAAAACAAACAAGTACAGTAAAGAAGGCTCCCAGAAAAACGAGCGTATCCAATACGGGTTGGCTGAGTCGAAGATTTCACTTGTCAGCAATAATATCCAGTATTTTTCTTCATTCTGCCACTTTGCCCGGATGGCAGTATCCGATTATGTCAATTCCGGGAAATGTGTTTTTATCTGACAGAAGGGTAGCAGCATAGACCACAAAGCCGACGAAAAACCGACGCAAATTTTTACGTCGGCTTTTCGTCGGTTAATCTGCTGCTGATCTGGTTCTATACGCTTTGGCCACAAAGCGCCATTTAAATTGGCAACACTCTGTTGCTTCAAGCGAGACCTAGAGCGGCGTATTTAGACGTTGTAGCTTGAGGAGGCGGTGTCGCCGCCTTCGCCGGTCCAGTTGGTATGGAAGTACTCGCCGCGAGGACGATCAATGCGCTCATAGGTGTGCGCGCCGAAGTAGTCGCGCTGGGCCTGCAGGAGGTTGGCGGGCAGGTTAGCGCAACGGAATCCGTCATAATAAGAGAGGGCGGAGCTCATGCAGGGCATGGGAATTCCCGCTTTGGCGGCGAGAGCCACAGTATTGCGCCAGCCGTCCTGACATTTTGCGACCTCAGCCTTGAAGTAGTCGTCGATCAGGAGGTTGGTGAGCGCTTCGTTCTTATTAAAGGCTTCTTTGATTTTGCCCAGAAAGGCACTGCGTATGATACAGCCGCCGCGCCACATGAGGGCGATATTACCGTAATTGAGATGCCAATTATGAGAGGCGGCCGCTTCGCGCATGAGAACAAAACCCTGAGCGTAGGAGACGATCTTGGAGGCATAGAGGGCATCGTGAAGTCCTTTGAGGATGGTTTCTTTATCCGCATCCGCAATTTTGCGGTCGGGGCCAAGCAGAATATCGGCGGCGCCGACACGCTCATCTTTTTGCGAGCTGAGCGAACGGGCAAAAACGGACTCTACGACGAGCGTCAGGGGTACGCCTTCTTCCAGCGCCTCAATGCCGGTCCACTTGCCGGTGCCTTTCTGGCCTGCGGCATCCAGTACGTAGTCGACGACATAGTTGCCGTCTTCATCCTTGTAGTTCAAGATGTCGCGGGTGATTTCGATCAGATAGGAGTCAAGTGCGCCCTTGTTCCACTCGGCAAAGACCTCGTGCATTTCTTCATTACTCATACCGAGACCGTCACGCATGAGTTGATAGGCTTCACAAATGAGCTGCATATCGCCGTACTCGATGCCGTTGTGTACCATTTTGACGTAGTGGCCGGCACCGCCTTCGCCGACCCACTCACAGCAGGCCGCACCGTCTTCTACTTTTGCTGCAATAGATTGGAAAATAGGTCTGACTGCTTCCCAGGCCTGGGGCGAACCGCCGGGCATGATCGAAGGCCCCTTAAGTGCGCCCTCTTCACCGCCGGAGACACCCGTACCGATAAAGTAGAGGCCATTTTCCTCGACTTTTTTGGTGCGGCGCTCACTGTCGGGGAAGTGCGAGTTGCCGCCGTCTATGATGATATCGCCCTCATCCAGAAGGGGAATAAGCTGGTCGATAAAAGAGTCGACAGGAGCGCCGGCCTTGACCATGAGCATGACCTTACGGGGTTTTTCCAGTTGGTCTACCAATTCTTGCAGTGAGTAGGCGCCGACGATACTCATGCCTTTCGCGCGGCCTTCAATAAAATTCGTGACTTTGTCGGTGCTGCGGTTAAAGACCGAGACCTGAAAGCCGTGATTGGCCATATTCATGACCAAGTTTTCGCCCATGACGGCGAGACCGATTAAACCGATGTCAGATTTTTTCATGTTAAACTCCTCGAAATTAAATTAAGCAAATCATGTTTACTTATAACAGGACAAGTTCTGAGCTTAGCGTTTAACGCGGGCGTTGCCCTCGTAGATGGACCAGATTTGTCCCTCGTTCATGGGGGTGCCGTAATCCGTGAGCATCGTGGCTGCCAAGGCGCCGGTGGCCCAGGCAATTTTGACCCAGTCCGCGGGATCCTTACCGGTCGAAATGGCATACAGGAGGCCTCCGACAAAGCCGTCGCCGCCGCCGATGCGATCGTAGACTTGGATGCTGCGGGGCATCTCGATGTGCCAGTTGCCGTTTTCGTAGACGATGGCGCCCCATTCGTGCTCGTTAGCGTTTTTGACTTCGCGCAGGGTATTGGCAAAGACAGCGCAGTTGGGGTAGGCCTTGTGGACACGGGTAATCATCTCCCGAAAGGCGCTGATCTTATCTTCCAGGCCAGCAGTCAACTCGGTTTCAGGTCCGGGGATGCCGAGAGCGAGCTGGTAGTCTTCCTCGTTGCCGATTAGGATATCAGCCTGATTGGCGATTTCATGGAAGGCTTTGCTCAGCTCTTCTTCACGGTTTTTCCAGAAGGTGGCGCGGAAGTTGAGATCAAAGGAGATCAGGGTTCCGTACTCTTTCGCTTTGCGCGCAATGGCGAGACAGAATTCAGATGTTTCGGGGGAGAGGGCCGCGATAAGACCGGACATATGGACGATTTTAGCGCCCTCTTCGCCAAAGATACGATCAAGATCGAAATCTTTGACATTCAGGGTACGGCCTACTTCACCGGCACGATCATTTGTGACCTCAGGAGCTCTGAGGCCATAGCCGCTGTCGGCGATATTGAACTGATGACGATAGCCCCAAGGACCGCCCTTGGGAACGTCGGGTCCTTCGTATTCAATGTTGCGGAAGCGAAGTTCAGCTTTGATAAAGTTGGCAATAGCATCGTCTTTAACAAAGGTCGTCAAGAGTTTGACGGGATAGCCTAAGCTGGCACAGATCTGTCCGACGTTGGACTCTGCACTGGTTGAATGCATGGTATATTCGCGGCTGACGTGCACCGGCTGACGATTCTTGGGTGTGATGCGGACACCCATACTGGTGGGGATGACCAAGTTGTACTTTGCGTTATTTCTGATTTTCATGTTTCCCTCCTGCAATATATAATTGGCATTGATTATTTTTGTTTGTAAAAGGTCTCCTTGTAGGCCCAAAGGCCGAGGGCGGGGTTACTGACGTAAAAGATTTTCTCGCCGTTGACATCATTATAGCTGTCGACGAGCACTGCCGGGTTGCATATGGTGCCTAATAACGTACCGGGACGAGACTTTTTCATACCAATGGGAATCGTGTAGACATCCAACGCGACACATTCAAATAATCTATTTATAGCAAAACCGATTTGTTCTGCCGTCATGTCGTCCATATTACAGGACAACTCCAACACGACATCTTTCTTGTCCTCAGACTCGCCCAGTAAAGCGCGAACACAATTTGCTGCAGGAAAATCCTTAGTGCCCATACCGTAGCCGATGGCCTTGATCTTCATGGCTGGAATGGGCCCGAAACGATCGGCAAAATATTTGAGCAAGGCTGCTCCCG
>JGI24707J26582_10002785_pt1 | contig 12951 bp, 11 predicted proteins | sample BioPla1DNA1_FD_26582 | JGI IMG/M metagenome (IMG submission 26582) | reverse complement strand
CAGGAGAACTGTAAGAGTGGAACAAATCATAGCAACCAGCAGCCCTAATTCATAAAAATTGATCGGGGCATCACCCGACAAATTAAGGGATATACTACCAGATAAAAAGGCAGTACCACCAATCATGAAGATGACAAAGCCCAGGATATAAATTAGGTAATCCCGTACAAAACCGGTCATGTACCTTTTTGTTATGACATGAGAAACAGCCTCCATTTTTTCTAGCAGAAATTCATATATGTTGTTTAGGGTTAACACCTTTGGATAATAACGATAAATGCTATACCATTTTCCCAAGGTTTTATATAGGAATGCACCAACAGCTATGACCCCAATCGTCATTAGCAATTCAACATTCAAACCATGCCAGGCGTCAATTTCAATCTGCTGTAAGGGTGTTTTTGTTGGCAAAACCGCCTGCCAGGCAGGCTGTAGCAAATATTTTGCCAGGGCGTCAGGGTAGAAAAAAATTATAACAACCAGCGCTGCCAGCATAAAGGGAGGTATCAATATGGCAACAGGGGTTATGCGTGGTTTTTTCCTTAGTTTATAACCCCTCGGTCTACCGCCAAATGTTCTCAAAAGGATAATCATGCAGTAAACAAAGGTAAATATACTGGCCACCCAGGCTACTAACGCCAGTATGTTCCCCCAGGTTCCCATATGAAAAATAGACATCTTTGATGCATTTAGAACCGCTGTAAAGAACATCTCCTTACTTAAAAACCCGTTGAAAGGGGGCAGCCCGGCCATGGCAAAACTTCCAATTAGGGCCGGGAGGAAAGACAAAGGCATCAGTTGAAGTAAACCGCCTAGCTTTTTAATATCCCTCGTGCCTGTTTCCAGGTCGATAATCCCTATGACCATAAACAAGCAGCCCTTAAAGGTAGCATGATTCACCAGGTGGAAAATGGCGGCAAAGACGGCTACAGCATACAGAACCCCTTCCCCCACCACATCAAAATATAGGGCCGCGGATCCTAACCCCAATAGGCTCATAATTAAACCCAATTGACCAACAGTTGAATAAGCTAATAGAGCCTTTAAATCTGTTTGCCTTACCGCATTAACTGAGCCGTATAGTAGGGTAAACAGACCCGTACCGGAAACCAGCCAAAACCATTCAGGAACCCCGCCAAAAATGGTAGTACAACGGGCAACTAAATAGATACCTGCCTTAACCATAGTGGCAGAATGTAAATAGGCACTCACTGGGGTGGGAGCCTCCATGGCATCCGGCAACCAGGTACTAAAGGGAAATTGGGCCGACTTTGTGAAGGCTCCCAGGAGAACCAAAAGCATTGATGGAATAAATAATGGATGAGATTGGATCACCCCAGCCTGGCCTATCATTTCTCTAATGCTGTGGGTCCCCGTAATTAGCGAAAGCAGGATAAAACCAGACAACATGGCCAAACCACCAAAAATAGTAATCAACAATGACTTCTGGGCCCCGGATCTCGATTTTTCCCGCTCAAACCAATAAGCAATCAGTAAAAAGGAGGTTATACTGGTAATTTCCCAAAATACATATAAAACATAGATATTATCAGCAAAAACAAGCCCGAGCATAGAACCCATAAACAAAAGCAAATATATATAGAAGTTATGCAAGGCTTCCTTCTGCTTGGATAGATAATAAATCGAATAAAAGGTAACAAGAAGTCCTATCCCCGCAATAATCAGACTGAATACAAGGGATAAACCATCTATATACGCAGTAAAATTAATGTCATAAGAGGGAATCCAGGGTAGAGTAAAACTGATTATCTTACCTCTGGCAACAGGAGGGATATAGGTTAAAAGGTGGAGGAAAACTAGCAAAGGAACAATGAGAACGAACCAGCCTGTATGAATTTTAGCATTAAACTTCTTGTATAAAAGTGGAACTATAAGGGCATATGCAAAGGGAATAGCATTAATCAAATAAAAACAATGCATCTATCCTCCTCCTTTCAAGGAATTGCTACTAAATGGTCTGCTTATTTTTCTCCTGTTTAACAATAACCTTCAGCCACCTACAAATATTTCACAAGGATTTTCAGGGATTGACTGAAAATCACACATAAGTTAATATTCATACATAGCCCACATGCAATTTGTGTCAAACCATCCATCTACAATATAATTCAGAGGTGAAGGGGAAGAATGTCTAGAAGGAAAAAACGCATGGACGAGGGTATCCTCGTTTGTGTCTATTATGGGCCAAACGGTGAGCGTTTGATACAACGTGGCTGTAAGATCGCACAAACATTTGGCTGCCCTCTCTATATTTTAACTGTGGATAGAAAACCGTTTGCAGAACTGGATGCTGAAAAATCACATTATATCACCAAATGGAAACAGATGGCTATTAAAAACGGAGCAGATGCCTTTATTCTAAGGGATAATGAAGAACGTCCCGTCTATAAGGTCATTGCTGAAGTCGCCCGGGAAAAAGGCATCACCCAAATAATTATGGGGCAAACACCCCATAGCCGCTGGGAACAAATCACAAGAGAATCTATTGTTAATTCTCTAATACGTGAAATACCATTTGTTGACTTGCATATCATTTCCGTAGCCCGTTATCTCAAGGATCCCGATAGTAATTATGATAAGGGTATACGGGCCTACCTGGCCAAGGAGGGTCCATACTATCGGTTGTTTTTTAAACACACCAGGGATGCTGTATATGAGGGAATCTTCTTCAAAGAAGTTGGCACAGATTTTAACAACGGGATATTTAAATTTAATAAAGAAAAAGAAACCTTACAGGTAGAAGTAACCGATGATATTGTTAAGGATTTTACCAATGTGGCAATAAAAACAGGTGATGCTTCTGATAACAGCGGCCCCTGAGTCCAAGCATTAAAAGACTGTCCCTTTCCTCCAATTGGAAAGGGACAAATTTAATCTTCCTTTCAATCTGTTAACCTGCTATTGAAGGTATCAGTTTCTGCATATTTTTTTTAAATATAGAGCTCCGGCTCATTTTTCAAAGCGCTAAAGTTATCAATTAACAGCTGTGCGATTTTGCCCAATATCTCGGGGTTCATAGATTTGGCCCCTTCGGGACATTTTTTTATACAGCTAAAACAGCTTATACAACTCGCGGCATCAACATTGCTATAGTTATTAAAGTCAATTGCCCCCACCGGACAAATCCTGGCGCATTCTCCACAACTTACACATTTTTCACTTGTTTCTGGTAACAATCCCATTGGTTTTCTTTCTTTATATGGACGGTTCCCTTTAACATGGAGCTCAGGCATATCGGACAGATTTTTAATTTTTAATAATTTTTCTTTTATCCTCGCTCCAAACCTGCGGGCGATCGCCAAATCCTTTTGATCCGGCTTCCCGGTTCCGAGCTTATCGGTAAATGGATGTTCCCCTATAAAAGCCCCTCCGGCAATACCAATAAAGCCATTTCCCTCAAATATATCCTTTAGCTCTAATAAGGCATCATCATAGTTACGGTTTCCATATACCACTATAAAAACTGCAGCTGTTTTATTTCCCCTTACCCTGCTAAAATAGTCTACTAGAGGAGCCGGGACCCTCCCCCCATGCACAGGTACCCCGATAATAACGAGATCATTTTCATCAAAAACCAGGTCTTGCTTTCTCTTATCCGGCAATGTAATATTATTTTCCGTCATATTAACATTAATGCCCTGGGCAACTGCCTGAACAACCTGGCCCGTTGTGCCGGTAGCGCTGAAATAAAGCAAATTTAGGTGTTTGTTCATATTTTCTGCCGCCTTCTAGAAGTGATTTATTCTAATCTTAACAATAAACACATGAAACTTTCAATACATAATCGCCTTTTCTATAGCCCATATTGGCTTTTTATTTTTTCAACAAACCTATAGTGTTCAACATTTTTCAATCTTGAAGCTGCTGCTTCATCAAGCACAACAGTGATCCCTCCACTGTGTAACTGGATGGCTGTTGCAGTGATTTGTGATGTTATTGGNCCTTCCAAACACCTGGCAACCATATCGGCCTTCCGGGCACCATTTACAATCATTAAGATGTTTTTTGCCTCCAATATTGTCCCAATTCCCATAGTGATAGCAAAATGGGGCATCTGGTTTCGGGAGATGTTAGCCTTTTTAAAAAAGGCCTCATAGTTGTCGTCTAATGTTTGTTTGGCCAACGCCTGTACCCTGGTTCTTGAACCAAGGGATGAACCCGGTTCATTAAATCCCCAATGCCCATCACCCCCAAGACCCAGGAGCTGTAAATCAATTCCCCCCGCCCTTTTAATTTCCCTCTCATACCACATGCAGAATTTTTTAGGCTCCCTTGATAGCCCGTCGGGAACATAAATATTTTCTTTTTTTATATTGACATGTTTGAATAGCTCTTCATACATGAATCGGGCATAACTCTGGTCCAGATTATAGTCTATCCCCAAATTCATGCCAATCCCAAAGTATTCATCCAGGTTAAATGTTTTAACCCGGGAAAAATCTAGCCCTTCCCTATGCATTTCAGCCAAAAACCGGTAGGTTCCAATGGGTGTTCTGCCCGTCGCTAAACCCAGTACACAATCCGGCTTAGCCCGCACATAACCAGCGATTATTTCCGCTGCATACCTACTCATTTGTTCATAATTTTCCCTGATAATAATTTCCATTTTCTAATACTCCCCATCTGCATTAAGGCAAAAATTGACGACTTGTGGGTTAGTTTACCATTTTAAGGTTATTGCCCTAGCCTATTATACAAAATATTTCTTTATACTAAAATACCTTTTTGCAATATCCAAACATATCCGGAAAGAAAGGACAATAAACAACCCCGGCTTACTTTCGTCCCTAGATTTTTATATGCAAAATATATTAAAATGCGCATATAAGAACAAAATTGAGAAGGGGTGGATATAAGTGAATTTAACGGAAATTGTTAGAGGGCGACGCAGTATACGCAAATATCAGGACAGAGAAATCCCCCAGGATGTTTTAAATGAAATATTAGAAGATGCCTTGTGGGCACCTTCGGGAACAAACAGGCAAAACTGGCACATTTATGTTGTTAGAGGTGAAAAAAAAGAAAACCTTTTTAAAAGCATGATCCAGGCCAGCCAGGTATTAAAACGCAGACTTGATCAGCTATTACCGGAAAAAGCCGTAAAGGCTACCATGAACTTCTTCAAAAGTCTTGGCGGCGCCCCCGTGCTGCTGATGATTTACATGCCAAAATATACCTATGATATCAATAAAGACATGAGCCTGTCAGAAAGATATTCGGTTGAATATGATCGCTTCACCAACGCACTAAGCGCTTCTGCTCTCATCCAAAACATCCTGCTTCTGGCCAAAGAAAAAGGTTTGGGCACCTGCTGGCTTACAGGCCCTAAATATGCTGAGGATGCAATTAATGAGGAAATGGGAATTACAGACAAGGAAATGGTATCTGTGGTTACCATTGGTTACCCCAGTGAGGAACCACGCGCCCCCAGAAGAAAGGGCGAAAAGATTGAATGGATCGGTTATTAAATAACCTGCCAAACGGCTCATATGCATATGAGCCGTTTGTTTTTAAGCCATTGAAATCAATCAGGAGAGGGGAGGAGCTAAAAGAACTGCCAGGCCAATTAGTGTACTCCCAACCCAATCCTCTGCTGCCTCAAGCAGGTATCGTCCCTGCCCTTCCGGCTTCAATTAGGACCTTGTTACCCGCCAAGAAAAACCCTACAACTACTATCAACGGGCCAGTGGCAATTAGTAGCCATGTAACAGGCACCACATCTGCCAATGGACCAAACAATAATATTCCCAGTGGCATTACTGTATTAGATATCATTACCAGAATACTAAACACCCGGCCAAGAAAATCTGTTTCCACTTTTTCCTGTAATAGAACTGTAGATGGGGTACTAAATATGGGCAGTGCTATACCGGCCACACCCATGATACCCACAAATACCCAAAAGTTAGGGATAAACCCCAGCACAAAGGTGCAGGCTCCCACGATAAAAATTGAAAGGATCATGGAATGAACCTTATTCTTAAACCCACCCCAGGCGGCCATAATAATGCCGCCCAGCATCATGCCGATAGAAAAAACAACCTCAAGGGCTGTAAGTCGCCAAACATCAGGGCCAAAACTGCGGGTAACATGCAATGGCGTGAGAAGGGCCACAGGCACGGCCAAAAAATAGTACAGGGAGCAATATAGAAAAAAATTTTTTACATAGCCATGTCTCCTGATATATATAAAACCTTCANGTAAATCGCTATGATAGCTAAGTCTCTGTTTCTGTGACGCCTTGGAGTGAACTGGAACATGTAAAAACAGCAACAATACCGCTACCGCTATAGCTGCCGTTACAACATCAATAAAAAATATCTTTTCTATAGATGTGACAGTTAGCAGCGCACCGCTTAGCATGGGGGAAATCAGCGCCACCAAGGATTGTATACTCCCGTTGGTAGCATTGACTTTGGTTAGTTTTTCTTCGGGTACAAGCTGCGGTATAAAGGCGCCTACCGCCGGCGCCTGAACGGCTGCCCCCAACGCCCGTATGGCTAAAATAATAAAGAATAACCACAACATATCATAGCCAATAAAAAACAAAACAGCCAAAATAAGCGTTGCAGCCGCTATCATCGAATCAGAAAGCATGATCATTACCTTACGACTATAACGGTCAGCCCATACACCCGCAAAGGGGGAAAGGAAAAAGGTGGGGAGGAAACCACAAATAATGGCTATTGTCATCATCACACCCGATTGGGTGATTAAGGTAATATGCCACATAATCGCATATTGAACCAGTGAGGAGCCAAAAAGTGATATGGTCTGGCTGAGCAAAAAAAGTGTTATGTTCCTTTTCCAATTAGCATACATATTCAAATTCCTGTAAATAGAAATCCGGAGGTAAAGCGCCCTGTTTGGGGTTTCTATCAGCCGGTAGACAGACAGGTTAGGGTGGATATGGTAGTCCTNGGGGAAAAAAAGTGGTTGTTATGCCTTTAAACGTGATTATAGGACAAGTTATGCAGATAGCATCCTATCCTGCCCAGGATCCTGCCCAGGATCATTGCATTGGAAATAAGAGGAACCCCAAGAGGCCAAGAACCTCCGGGCGCCCGCAGAATAAAGGAAGTAACGGAACTTCACCGCTACTTCCTTTGCATCCTGGATGGTTTAATATTTAACACCTTTCCAATAAACAGGTGTATATACTTCTGCTGTCTCCGGCAGCTGCACATCCTTCAAGGCCCATTTTTTGAATTCTTCAAAACCAGTACGATCAACAATATAGCCAATATGCTCTTTGCCACCCGGCGCATTCGGATCTATATATTGCTGCACATAATCATAGGTGTTTAGTATTATTTTAATGATGCTGTCCTCATCCACCCATTTAATGAAATCCTCACCAAGGCGAGGATTCCTTTTTCCTGATCTGCCCAATAGCGTTAGGCGGTAGAGCTTTTGCTCACCTCTGGTCCAGGCACCTACAGGACAAGCCAGGACACACTCACCGCACCCAATGCATTTATTCGCATAACGTTCCACCTTGTAATTGACTTCACTTAATGCACCAACGGATTTTTTTTCACAGGCTTTAACACAGGCGCCACAGTTTACACAACGATCTTTATTATATTGGGGTTCAGTCATCCCCATGATACCGAAGTCATGCATACGTACCTTGGCACAATCATTGGGGCATCCCGTGAGCGCAATTTTAAAATGCAGATCGTTTGGGAAAATGGCCTTTTCAATGCGTTGAGCAAATGCTGTTGTGTCATAGCAGGCGAAAGGACAAACACGGTTGCCTACACAAGCAACGACGTTTCTGGTGCCGGCGGCGGAATATCCCTTGCCGGGTTCCTGTTGATTGATACCCAACCCTTCAATAATCGGTTGCAAAAGTTCATTTACTGCAGGTATATTTGCAAAGGCGATGCCCGGTATCTCAAAACCCTGCCTATTTGTTATATGCACTGTCCCATTACCATAGGTTTCAGCAATATTTTGCAGCAGGGAAAGATATTTTGCTTCTAGATGGCCACCAGGTACACGAACCCTGGAGGCTGTAACACCCCGCACCTTGGTCACACGAAATGCGTTTTTCTTGAGTAATTTTGTATTTGTATCCATCCGGTATTCCCCCTTTCCTAGTCAATTAATTCGCGGCTTTTGGTAAAATTAAAAACCGGCCCATCCAAACAGATGTAGGTATCATTAACCTTGCAATGGCCACATTTGCCAATCCCGCAACACATCTTTCGCTCCATTGATACCCAGATGTTTTCCTCACGGAAACCTGCCTTGAGGAGCGCCATGGTTGTGAAGTGTATCATCACCGGTGGCCCCACAACTATCGCTTCCGCTGTGACGGCATTTTTCAATGACAGCTTGGGGATATAATCAGTCACCAGGCCAACCTGGTATGACGACCCTTCTTCCGCCCTGTCAACCGTCAAAATGAGTTGCATCTTATCCTTCCACCCGGCAAAATCCTCACGGAACAGGATGTCCGCCGGTGTTTTAAAGCCCACAATTAGGGTCAACCCTTTTATGTCTTGGGTGTGCCGGGTAAAATAGTCTACAACACCACGCACGGGTGAAAAGCCGGTCCCACCGGCAACTATAACCAGTTCCTTGTTTTTGTAACTCTCTACATCAAAACCATTGCCATAAGGGCCACGTAAAAACAGCCTGTCTCCGGCACGATATGCAAAAATTTCATTGGTGACCTTACCAACACGGCGGATAGTTAGATCAACTGTACCATCATTTATACCGCAAACAGATATTGGCGCTTCACCATACTTGGGAATGGAAACCTCAAAAAACTGACCCGGCTTCACTGCTCCCTCATAGGTCAGGCGGAACGTATATTCTCTGTCTGTGTGTTTAATAACATCCTTTATTTCAGCGAGAAAGGGCTTATATTCATTATGCGTCATTACCACCCACCTCCTTCACTGCGCTGCCTAGTTTATTAATGCAATGAGAGAAAGATATATATTCGGGGCAGATATCATCACATCTGCCGCAACCAACACACATATGATAGCCAAAGCGCTTTTTAAAGTCATATACCTTATGGAGCACCTTGAAACGCATCCGTTCCCCGTTCTTCTTGCGGTATGAACCACCACCGGCTACATCTGTATAACCGTCAACCATGCAGGAAGCTGCCACGCGACGCCGTTCACCAACCTTGCCATTATCAGTATAGAAAATATCCTGCATAGTAAAACAGGTGCATGTGGGGCAAACAAAATTACATCTGCCGCAATTAATGCACCTGCCATCGTATTCATCCCACATTTTTGATTTCACCACACCTATGGATAGCCCAGGTGGGATTTCCACATGTACATTGGTTTCGGTTACATGTGACGGCTGCACATCCATCTGTCGCAAGCTATGTTTGGATAGTAGGGATTCCCAGTCTGCACAATGGTTGTCCATCACATAGCCATCCCCGTTCTCTTCAAGGCTGGCATCATAAGTTTCAATGATGTTCGTTTGCATATCTACACAAAAGCAGTTCTCAAACGCCTTTTGGCATCCCATTAAAACAAATTTAACCCGCTTTCGAAATCTCTGATAATAATAATCTTCAAAACCGTTTTGCAGGTAAATCTGATCAAGACGTTTCACTGCATGTAGATCACAGCTACGCAAAAAAATAATTGCTCCTTTTTTCGGCTCTTCCGCTTCCTTGATCTGATCTTCTGTAAAGAAGAAAAGGGTCTGGGAAAGCGGCAGGAGGATCTCTTTGAAGGAGTACCTTGATTTTTGGTCGAAAACGATTTCTTCCACTGTGTGTATTTGCCCATATTGAATAGAATCAGTATCCGAATATGGGCCACCTCCCGCCATTCGTACCGGAGCATAGATCAGATAGTCATCCCTCCATCGCTCTAGCACAGCATTAACACCGTCCTTTGCGAGAAAAAACCCCATCTGTCCAACACCTCTTTCTTTTATGATATTTATACGGGGGTATACCTCCTTAAATATTATACTATTTATTGATCATAGGTAGCTGGCAAGATGTTTAAAAGACCTTATTTTAACGTCCTTTGCATGTTCCCCCGACATTTGCATCATGTTTCTCCTTATGTGATACAATACCATAAAAAAGCAAGGATGTGGTTTTCAGTGGAGATCAGGGAAAAGGTAATAGTCCCCCTGGGCTATGGCAAATTTGTCAGGGCAGACAAAATAATTGCCCTGGAACCCATCGAAGAAAATAGGGGGCCGGGGCGCCGAACCATGGTTTTTGTTGAGCAAATGCCCACTCCCATTGTTGCCTCCAGAACGGAACAAGCCATTTTAGAAAATATAGTGCAAACCCCCAAAGAGGTGCTGGGGGCTCAAGCTGCTCTGGAAATATTAAGAGACCTTTTGGAGGACATCAACCAGGTCGGCCCCATGCTGAGGAAAAGCATTAAGAAGGAAGCAGCCCTAGATTTGGAGCAATTCGAACGAAAAATTAGAGAAATACTAGGACGCCAGGTTCACAGGGATGAAACCCCATAGCCAATTAAAGGGGCCCTATTGTGACTTTTTTCTTCCTTGGTTTATTCAACGGCAGAATCGTTGCTAATCCTACCATCAACGATTTCTATCACCCGATCAACACTGGCCGCAATGTCACGGTCATGAGTAACCATCACCAGGTTCATTTTGTCCACCCTGACTATTTCCCTGAGGAGCTCCATTACCATGTTGCTGGTTTTGCTGTCCAGGTTTCCAGTCGGCTCATCTGCAAGCAATAGTTTCGGCCTGTTGATTAGGGATCGGGCAATGGCCACCCTTTGCTGCTGCCCCCCGGACAATTGGTGCGGGTATTTGTTACTGCACATTTCAATCCCTATCCGTTCCATCAAATACATCGCTCGGCTAACAACCTTTTCCGGTGGCTTACCTTTACCGATCCAGTAGGGAATGAGAATATTCTCCAAGGCAGTAAACTCAGGTAATAAATAGTGAAACTGAAATATGAAACCGATTTTTTCATTGCGGTAAGAAGCCAATTCATCTTTGCTCATTCCTGAAATATCCTGGCCGTCCAGAAAGACTGCCCCACTGGTGGGGGTTTCCAATAAACCAACAATATTTAAAAGGGTGCTTTTCCCTGATCCTGAAGGGCCTATAAATGCGGTAAACTGGCCGCCTTTGATCGCTAGATCGATGTCAAACAATACCTGAACAACTACCTCATCGCCGTATAATTTATTAATCTTATCAAGCAAAACAATTTCATTCATTTCTGATAACCTCCATTGGGTTCAGCCCTGCTGCCCGGCGGGCAGGCACAAGGGCCGCCACGGAGGCTGCAGCAGTGGCCAAAAGAGCGGGCAAAAGGATATTTGTCAGGGTTATTTTTAGCTCATAGGTTGGGCCACCACTGCTTTTTGTCCCAATCATAAATAATTCAGCCAGGCCCAGCCCCAGTAAAATACCCACTAGCGCCCCGGCAAAACCCATGGAAAACCCCTGAATGATAAAAATACGGGCGGCACCTTTGTCATTAGTGCCCATCGCCTTCAAAATACCGAGCTGACGGGACTTTTGAATGGCAATAATGGCCAGGACACTGGCGATGCCCAGGGTAATGCTGAGCAAAACAAAAAACTGAATCATCGCCGAGGAGGTATCCTGTGACCTCAGGCCACTGAGCAATTCTTTGTTCCTTTCTTGCCATGATTCTACCTTTATCCGATTAAAGGCTCCTCTAAGCCTTTCAGCTAAATTATCCGCCGCAAATACATCCTGTACTTGAATTTCGATTGCAGAAATTCCCACAACATCCAAAAAGGCTTGCGCCCTCTCTAAAGACATCACTACCATATTGTTAGCTGCTGAAGACCCCAGGTCAAATATTCCCTGAATCATGAAATGGTCGCCTGTTCCCTTTTGGTTTCTCAGATAAAAGGTATCACCTACCTGGAGCCCTGATTTTTCGGAGGAGGCCGTACCAATGAGGACATTGTTTCCACCTGGCCGAATATCTCCATTGACCAGGTTTCCTTTAAACTTATAGATCACATCAGCCTCCGGCAATGTTACCCCCTTGATGATCACGGGGAACGAGGACCGCCCCTTTTCTATGTATCCATTGCCGTTTACCATTGGCGCAGCCACAGTTATGCCTGGGGTACCTTCCAGGTATTCGTTGTAGCGTTGCCATGACAATATCTCCCCTTCCTCTATTTTCAGCGGCATTTGACAGTCATCTATAGTACCACTGCCAATACCCTGGGGTTGCGGAGAGGATAAAGGCGGCGCTATGGTAATATGTGGGGATGAGCCGATTGTGCGCTGAATGAGGTTTCTCTGTAACCCATCCATGAGTGAAATCAAGAAAACCTGCACGGCCACCCCGACAGCAATACCAAGAATAATTAGTATAGTCTGGGACCTGCCACTCATTAGAAACCTACAGGCAATCATGAATTCATAGGTGTTAAACCTCATCGGGCTGAACCTCCCGGCCCAGATGTATTCTTAAACTGCCAGGTTTTGTCGCTCCAGCGAGAACCAGGGTATCCTCCGGTAGATTCTCTATAATAACCCAGCGCTCGCCTACATTTATATATGTAACCGGTGTTTTCACTGCCTTACCTTTTTGCAAAACCCATACAAAAGGTGTTTTTTCCGAATAATCTATGAATTGCTTGGGCAGAGCTAAAACCTGTCTATTAGGTTCAGTTAAAATTTCCACATCGGCAACCATACCATGCCTTATGTAACGTTTTCCGTTTTCTATCGCCAGCCGTAAGAGACAGGTTCCCTTTTGTTCGTCAATCTGTGGGGATATATAAGTTAGTTCGGCCTTAAAATGTTCTCCTGGATAAGCATCAAAGACTACTAACGCGGACTGCCCCACCTCTAAATTAGAAAGCTCTTTTTGGTCTACATCCGCCTCAACGACCAGATGCTCCTGCCGCAACACTGTTAGAAGTACCGCCCCATCCGGCA